>Ga0272442_10000220_pt1 | contig 95480 bp, 73 predicted proteins | sample SSMForm2O_FD_200262 | JGI IMG/M metagenome (GOLD analysis project Ga0272442, IMG submission 200262) | Marine sediment archaeal communities from Little Sippewissett salt marsh, Falmouth, MA, United States - SSM-Form-2O | ecosystem: Environmental > Aquatic > Marine > Wetlands > Sediment ...
CTATTCCTCACCACGAAAAGGTGTTTTCGCTTTTTGAAGAGCACACAGAATGGATCAGCAAGGGCAAAGCCGGTGTTCCGCAGGAATTGGGTCTCAAGGTTTGTGTTGTCAAAGATCAGTTTGGCTTTCTGATTCACCATCGGGTGATGCAGAAGGAAATGGATGATCAGATTGCCGTGCCGATCATCAAAGAAACCAAGGAGCGTTTTGCGCAATTAATCAGTTGCTCCTTTGATAAAGGCTTTCACAGTCCGGATAACCAAAAAGACTTGGCTGTGTTACTGGATAAAGTAATACTTCCACGCAAAGGGAAACTGTCAGCGATAAACAAAAAAATCGAAGATTCAGAGGAATTCAAAAAAGCCCGGCACAAACACTCAGCTATTGAATCTTCAATTAACGCCCTGGAAAATCACGGCTTAGATCTCTGTCCAGATCACGGCATCCGTGGCTTCAAACGCTATGTTGGATTGGCCGTAGTGGCCAGAAACATTCAAATTGTCGGGCATATCCTCCAACAGAAGCAGTTGCAATTCGTGCAAAGACTTGAGAGAAGACAGGGCACGCCAGTGCGCGCGGTTCTATAATCACCTTAAACAATCTCATAAGACTATTCAAAGGGACCAGAATGTCCAACGACAAGATAACCAACACATAACAAAGAAAATATAGTCATTTTTTATGCTTGCTATTGGCATTTCCGATTCCAATTATGTCTTTCTCGACTTCAAGACAAATACTCACCCGGAAAGTGGCTCGCAATCAGGGCCGCAGTCCAAAAATTCCGGGGTTTTCGGTCGGGCACTAACTACCTGAATCGTTTTGATCACGAATATATTTCCTGATCATTTCTTCGTCCAGGCCAACTGTGCTTACACAGTATCCCGTTGCCCAAAAACTTAAACCTGTCATTCTTTTGGTTCCTAATATTTGACGGTGTATTCTGATAGCACTTTTGCCTTTTATAAAACCAACCGTATTTGAAACACTAAACTTCGGCGGAATACTTATGCATAAGTGGATATGATCTGACATCGCATGGCCCTCAAGCAATTCGATCCCCTTTTGCTTGCATAAGTCTCTTATTATGCCGCCGATTTTTCCCCTTATTTTTCCATAAATCGTTTTATGTCGATATTTGGATACAAAAACAATATGATATTTACACTCCCATCGTACATGTGATAATGATTTCCAAGCTTTCATAGGTTCTTCCTCCTGTCCCTTATGGGGACTTTCCCAGGGGAAGAACCTATTTATCACATCTTTCTCTCGCCGGAACGGTCAAACCTTTGAGGTTCGCACGGGCATAGCCCGTGGTTTAATTTGAAACAATTAGCACAAGCTAAAAGCTTGCGAGAGATCTGTGGAGGGTTATCCTGCTGTATCGGTAAGCTTCGCCACCTTGGAATGACCCACGCCCCCAACAAATCCACCTTTTCATATGCCAACGCTCATAGGCCTTGGGAGATGTTTCAGGACCTCTTTTACGACACTGTGCAAATGTGCAGGTCGTCAGCACCAGGGAAAAAATTTCGCTTTAAAACAAGCTCCTCTCCCTGGATAGTTCCACCATCTCTCTTTGTCTGAATCTTTTCCCATGGGCCAAATTCCACCGAACAAAAGGGGCTGTCAAACTTCACCTTTTATTGGACCATGACGGATACATGCCCACATATGCCTATATCTCCAACGGGAAAAAGCATGATGTGACAGTCGCCCGTAAGGTTCCCTTAGCGCCGGGATCTATTATTGTAATGGATCGCGGGTACAATGACTATAATCTATTTGCCCATTGGACAGAAAATGAGATCTTTTTTGTCACTCGGTTAAAGGAAAACGCTGATTATGAGGTGCTGGAAAACCGCGATCTACCGATAAACCGCAATATCCTTGACGATCAATTGATCCGATTTACAGGATTCTATGCCAAAAAAGACTGTCCTCACGTCCTTCGAAAGGTGGTGGTATGGGATCCTACCGAAGGACGGCAAATTGTTCTCCTTACCAATCACCTGGATTTTGGCCCCACAACCATATCGGCTATCTATAAGGACCGATGGCAGATTGAAATTTTCTTCAAGGCTCTAAAGCAAAATCTTAAAATCAAGACATTTGTAGGAACCACTGAAAACGCCTTATATATTCAGCTTTGGACAGCACTGATCGCCATTCTGCTGATCAAATACCTCCAGTTCAAATCGAAATTTGCCTGGTCTCTTTCAAATCTTGTAGCGTTTTTAAGATGGAACTTGTTTACTTACCGTAACTTATGGAAATGGATCGACAGCCCTTTTGATGTCTTGCCGATTCAGCCGGAACCTGTCCAATACTCGTTTCTATTTCCCGGATTTGGACAGCATCCGTCTGCTACGGCAACCTGAATCCAGAGTTAGGCATTTTGCGGCCCTAACTTACTGATTTTATTGATCTGAAAACCAAGTTGGTAATTTGTTTTGGACAGCAATGATAACATGTTCTGAAATGAACACTTTATAATCTCAAAACATAACCGCTTGGGAGGCTTCTATTCGTTTCTAAACCTTAAAAAAAACAATCTTCCCAAGGTCAAGCGCAAAAAGGTATCTAAAATTTCAGCTAACTTGTGCAGTTAAAATGTGCAAAACGTGGAAAAGCTCGTTTCCAGTCGCCTTTACCTGTTTTTAATGAAAGCTATTGTCCGTTGTTGAAACTCCATATTTCTGAATGTTCACCGACTCCAAAACTGTTCCTAGGATATACGCACCATGCATACAGCGTCCCATCGTTTGGAAAGTCTGGAACCTCATAACTCGTGACATTTCCCAACCATTTATCGAAAAATCTACCCGATGAACTCCAGATATACAAATCATAGTCTGTCGCTCCAGGAACAGGTGCCCACGAAAAACTTATCGTGTCGCCTGGCTGCTCGATTCCGTTAGAAGGAGACGAAAGAGTTGGTGTTCCAAGCAAATCGAAGGAACCATTATTGAATCTCCATATCGCTGAATGTTCGCCAACTCCAAAACTATTCTTAGGGTATACGCACCATGCATACAGCGTCCCATCGTTGGGGAAACCAGAAACCGAATAGCTCGTGACATTTCCTAACCATTTATCAAAAAATTTGCCCGATGAACTCCAGATATACAAATCATAGTCTGTCGCTCCAGGAACAGGTGCCCACGAAAAACTTATCGTGTCGCCTGGCTGCTCGATTCCGTTAGAAGGAGACGAAAGAGTTGGTGTTCCAGGCAAATCAAAGGAACCATTATTGAATCTCCATATCGCTGAATGTTCGCCAACTCCAAAACTATTCTTAGGGTATACGCACCATGCATACAGCGTCCCATCGTTGGGGAAACCAGAAACCGAATAGCTCGTGACATTTCCTAACCATTTATCAAAAAATCTACCCGATGAACTCCAGATATACAAATCATAGTTTGTCGCTCCAGGAACAGGTGCCCACGAAAAACTTATCGTGTCGCCTGGCTGCTCGATTCCGTCAGAAGGAGACAAAAGTGTTGGCGTTTCAGGTAAATCAAAGGAACCATTATTAAAACTCCACTTTTCTGAACGGTCACCAACCCCAGAACTATTCCTAGGGTATACGCACCATGCATACAGCGTCCCATCGTTGGGGAAACCAGAAACCGAATAGCTCGTGACATTTCCTAACCATTTATCAAAAAATCTACCCGATGAACTCCAGATATACAAATCGTAGTTTGTCGCTCCAGGAACAGGTGCCCACGAAAAACTTATCGTGTCGCCTGGCTGCTCGATTCCGTCAGAAGGAGACAAAAGTGTTGGCGTTTCAGGTAAATCGAAGGAACCATTATTAAAACTCCACTTTTCTGAACGGTCACCAACTCCGAAACTATTCCTAGGAATTACGCACCATGAATACAGCGTCCCATCGTTGGGGAAACCAGAAACCGAATAGCTCGTGACATTTCCTAACCATTTATCAAAAAATCTACCCGATGAACTCCAGATATACAAATCGTAGTCTGTCGCTCCGGGCGACGCATTCCAACTGAAGGAGACTGATGTCCCGGTCTGATTCGAACCGGAAGATGGAGAACTCAGTACAGGGGAAGAAGGGGAACTTTCAGAATCAATCGTCTTCGAAGCCGGGGGACTCGAATACCCGCTCTCATTTCCGGCCTGATCCACCGCTGTAACGACAAAATAATATGTCTCTCCATCATCTAGGTCTGTGATGGTTTTGCTCGTATTAGTGCCTGCCGGCACAAAGGGCCCATACGAACCGGGAGCGGTGCCGTAATATACCCTGTAACCCTCGAGATCCGGCTCAGTGTTTGCCTGCCAGCTTACGGTCGCCTCACCCGCAGCAAAGGACAGGAAGGGAAACAGCATGAAAGCCATTATGACCACACAGAATAAGGATAGTTTCTTTTTCATTTTTATAACTCCCGCGATAACCTATAGCTCAAAACTGAGGACCCCATTTCAACTATAAAAAATCGCATTTTATTGACCAAAATCATTTTAAGTCTTTTGTTATTGTTCATTTATCGCAAATTCAAAGGCTTGATGCCGGACACCCAGCCTATTGCGCCTCCACACCCTGCACCACTCCCGGAGGCGTCGTGTCAGGAACGGTATAAGACGCTTCATTGGAGTTACCACTTTCGCCGGCCGAATTATACGCCCTTACGACAAAGTAGTAGGTCTCATTTTGCTGTAAGGGAAGATTTGCCATATCACACGAGGTCGTAGCGACCTCATAGCTCGCCGGGTAAGGACCGTTTTGAGTCGTACCATAATACACCCTATAGCCTGTCACTTCTCCGGTGCTCGCGTCCCATTGCAGGAACGGGGACGCGAAGGCCGCAAAGGGTATCACTAAAATGAGGATAAGGATTCCAATCCCAAAAAATCTATGCCTATTGAACATAGGATGCCTCCTAATAATCGATCAGGAAAACTTTTATCTTTAATTTCACCGTTACAAACTGCAAAATTTGCGCCAAATGCATGAAACGGCCTAAGTGGTGCATTTTGTGGGCATTGAGGATCCAAGGCACGGCCATACATGTATAAAAAATGTAACGGGCGTGTTATCAAAAATACGGAAGAAGGAAAGGCTGAACCGCGAAGGCGCAAAGAACGCTAAGTATTTTGGATTAAATTTTGTTAAGACTTAGAAAAAAAAGATAGAAATTGAACCGCTAAGACGCTAAGGGCGCTAAGAATACTTTGTTATGGTTAAGACAAACAAGGGAAAGATTGAACCGCGAAGGCGCTAAGGACACGAAGGAAATTGAGTTAAATATTCATTATTTGAGGTCATTGACCATACGGCGAATCCCGTTCTTCATCAGAACAGTGTTCCAGTTCAGCAAAAAACCAAGGTGAAGATCGGCCATCTTCAGATACGTCAGAAGCTGCGCTTCATGGATCGGGGCGATCCTATCGACGGTCTTGTTTTCGATGATGACCGAATTGTTCACAATCATATCGGCCCTGAAGCCCATATCGATTTTTATCTTTTCATAGTGCACCGGCAACGAAACTTCGCATTGGACAGGCAGGCCGGACTTTTCCAGTTCGTAGGCCAGGCATTCCTGATACACTGATTCGAGAAGCCCCGGCCCAAGGGCCTTGTGTACGCGGATGGCGGAATGTACGATCTTACGGGCGGTTTCTTCGATGTCTTTCATTTTGGTTGAATGTTGAACCGCAAAGGCGCTAAGGACGCGAAGGTTTTTGGGTGAAAATTTGTTAAAGCTAAGGAAATACAGATAAAGATCGAACCGCTAAGGCGCTAAGGGCGCGAAGAATACTTTGTTATGGTTAAGACGAACAAGGGAAAGATTGAACCGCCAAGACGCTAAGGACTCGAAGGGGTTTTGGGATAGAAATAAAGATTGAACCGCTAAGGCGCAAGGAGCGCAAAGAAAAGTCTGGTTAAGTTTATTAAGGATAAGACAATTGTGTTTGACACTGTACCGCGAAGGCACAAAAGACGCAGAGTCTTTATCGAATCGTTCATTCCGATTTGATAAAAATTTACTTCTTGGCGATCTTGGCGTCTTGAGCGAAGCCCCGCACACGGGACAGGCTGGGCGGTTAAGGGAAAAATTTGAACCGCTAAGGCGCGAAGGACGCGAAGAGTTTTGGGTTAAAGTTTGTTAAGGCTAAGAAAATACAGATAAAGATCGAACCGCTAAGGCGCTAAGGGCGCTAAGAATACTTTGTTATGGTTAAGACAAACAAGGGAAAGATTGAACCGCGAAGACACCAAGGGCGCGAAGTATTTTTTTGATTGTTAAGACAAAAAAGATAAAAATTGAACCGCTGAGGCGCTGAGGACAGGAAAAGCATGAAGGAGTGTATGGATTACCCTTCAGCAACGGGCCAAGACCTGTATCCCTGAGCGCTTGTTCCTCGTCCTTATCATTTTGCCAGCCCCGATGTCATTGAGGTTTTTTTCTTTCGGAAGGAGGGGAAGGAATAGGCGAGTGAATGAAATACCCTTCGCTTATCTTCAAATGGCCGCCCCGTTCCGGCGGGGATTTGCCTGAGACGGGTTGGATTGACCCGGTCGTCACCCTGCCTTGCTACTTCTTCAGGATGACCTTCAGATAGCGTTCCAGATCGTCAAGGTTTTCATGGGCGATTTGGTAGACCTTCTTTAAATCAACATGGCCATACTCATGCACGATGAGGTTTCGGAAACCAACCGAGGCGACCATGCTTTCCGTCAATGCCGCATCCAGGTAACCATTTTCCTGAAGCATATAGAACATTTCGTTGGTGCTGCCCGCCACTCCCAGTTCATCGTCGCTAATGATATGGGCCGCGATATCGATGCAATGCTGAATGGCCATCTGCAGATTAAAGAGGATGCTTTCCTGACGATCCAGATCAGCCAGGAATTGCTCCAGGGGTATGGACCGCTTCTCCCGGATGCGCTTCAGATGATCATTGACTCTGCTGGCCTTGGCTATAATCAGGCTTCGGTCAATCATTGGCCGTCTCCGAGGATTTTTGAAACGAATGCCTTTTCCATAAGGTTTCTATGATAACCGAAATCAGCCATCATAGAATACCTGACCATCTTGAACCGTGATAGTATCCCGGGATTCCGCTCAAAGACACATTTGCCGTGCCTGAAAATCTGCTCCAGGATGCCTTCCCCCACATGGTTCATGATGACAATGTGAAGGTCCTTACGCAGTATGCGAGCCACCCCGATCGCGTAATCCGTTCTGAGATCATTTTGATCGGAGAGGGCATCGTTTTCAACGAGGACACCCAAATCGACGTCACTGTATTGTTTTTCAAGACCCCGGGCACGGGATCCGAACAAGTAGGCTGCGACGACTTCAGGGCGCCCCTCAAAATATTTCACGATTTTGTTGATCATCAATAAAAAAATCCGAAGAGCCAGAGCGGTATTTTTTTCCCAAACCCCTTTTCCAGATCATCCACCGCCAAAAAACTGTTTGGAATATCCTTTATCTGTGAAAAATCCTTATTCCTGCCGCCAACCTCGAAGAGGTACGTATCGTCAACGAGGAAATCACCTTGCCGCGGCGCTTTGGCCGTATGCCGGGTACTGATCATATTTAAAAAAAAGGTCTCTCGAATGGTCCCTATTTCTGCGCCGGGTGCAAAGGCATAGATCAGATTAGGGTTGTTCAGAAATATCTTTTCCGGTTTCGCAAACCCCCTAAGACCTTTTCCGGAGCGACTCAGACCCAGGATCAGGCCCGAATCTTCGAGATATTTCAGATAGATCTTGAGCGTGCGCTGATCACCGACATCCGTAAGCGCCGCCAATTTATTCAGGTCCGGAGAAAAAGGCACAGAGGCGGAAATAACGCGCAACAGCTTTGCAATCTTTTTGATGCTGTTTCCGGTCAGGGCAGGCTGGATAGCGCTAAGATCGCTCTCTACGGTGGTATGCAGGTTTTGATTGAGCAACTGACAAAACACGGCCTCATTCTGATCCTCGAAATAGAATGGATAATAGCCGTGTTTGAGATATGCCTTGAACAACGCCAGGACCTTTTTTTCCTGAAGTTTGGCCGCAATCTCGTGCGCAATCCTGACATGATCATTTAAAATGTCTTCAAGGGAATAAACGGACAGAGCAACGCCCAGGGATATTTCAATGTATTCCCGAAAGGACATGCCCCACATCCGCAACTGCAAAGCCCTGCGGCTCAGGTCATGACTTCCTTTGTAGATCTCCAGGGCCAAGCTTCCCGAGGCCAGAACGTTGAGCTCGGCAAAGGTATCGGTAATGGACTTGAGTTCCATGGACCACTGCGGATACTTATGAATCTCATCAAAGCATATGATCCTGCCTCCGAGATTAACGAACTGTTCTGCAATTTCATACAGGCTTCGGTTTTGAATGAGAAAGTGATCCGCCTGAACGTACAGGATGTTTTCGCTGAATTTATCCTGTTCGGCCACATCCAGCAGATGCTGGACCATGGCGGTTGTTTTACCTATGCCCCTTTGCCCCAATATGATGCACAAACGACGGGTCAGGTTGTGCTCTTTGAGAAAATAGCGCTTATAGGGCCTATTGAAAACCGCCAACTGGGTCTGACTGAGCCGGTACAGATCTTCCATGGAAGCGTCTCTCTTTTAGGATTGCAATCCAATTATAAGCAATGAATTATAGGATTACAATCCCAAAACAACGGCAATTTCGAAGATATCTTCGCGACCCCAATTTGGAAGTAAAAAATCCGGATCCAGAGGGCCCGGATTTGCCTTAACCCCAAAGGGGTATCAATGACAGGAATCCGAGCACAAAATGTCTAAGGACTTCGATTCGCAAATATTGTGGCGCATTTTCAAAGTGAAACAAGTACTTACCGCCCAGCCTGTCCCGTGTGCGGGGCTTTGCTCAAGACGCCAAGATCGCCAAGAAGTGTATTTTATCGAATCGGGACAAAGGATTCGATAAAGACTTAGCGTCCCTCGGGCCTTAGCGGTTCATAGTCTTTATCCCTTTCACAAAAAACCCTTCGCGTCCTTAGCGCCTTTGCGGTTCAATAAAACCAACGCTCAGAGCAGCATCTGAAATTCACTATTTCTGCACAAACATTCCCTAACCCTGAACCCTGCTTTCCACGCCGTAGCTTTATGCGAAGGCGGAAACCCTGAACCTTTGAACCCTGAACCTTTGAACCTTTGAACCTTTGAACCTTGAACCTTGAACCTTGAACCCCACAGACACAGCTCCGCCCCTTGGTTTCCCTTTCCTAAAGCCAACAACCCATTGTTATTAAATGAAATACACTGTCCGGTGAAGCCAACCGGGACATCGAACGGCACTTTCGTGCAGGTATTGAATCATGTCGCTTTAAATGGCTCGTAATCCTGTTTGCCTTTCACGGGTTAAAACCATTTCATTCAGTGCCCGTCCGGAAGCTCCCGTTTCCGGATGGGTCACCGGGGCTTACGAAATCGAACACTGGACATAAGGGCCTGGTAGCGGACCTGATCCTCGACCTTGAGCCGGCTGAGGTATTCCAGGAAAAAGGCCAGAAACACGGCCACAAAAAATGCGACGATGGTGGAAAGGACCACGATGAGGCTTCTTTTGGGGCCTGATTTTCTGTCCGGTGGCAAGGCCTGATCCAGGACTTGAATCGTGTTCAAATCCTTGGCTTCTTCAATTTTGGCCAATTCGTATTGAGTCGTCACGAGTTCAAAAACTTTTTCCTGAATCTTGGCTTCACGAATGAGCCGGGCCAGTTGCATGCCGAGAGCGGGGAGTTCATTAAAGGGAAGATAAAAACTGTCCCCATTTTTTGTCTGATTGCCGGTCTCGATCTTTGCGAGCTGCTTTCGCAATTCTCCGATCTTGGACTTGAGCATGATGGCCTCATTCTGCCTTTCCGTACCGAATTTTTTCAAGACCTCCAATTCTGTCTGTGCGGCGGTAATCTCTCCTTTTATTTTTGCCGCGCCCTCGATGGCTATCCGCGCCTGCTCATCAATGGAAACCAGTTTGTATTTTTCCTGAAATTTTCTGAGTTCCGTTTCTGCTCCCGCGAGATCCTTTTTAACTTCTTGAAGCCTGGTTTCAAGAAATATCCGCTTTTGCTGCCCCTCTGTGATATTAACCGTCCGGTTAATTTGATCCAGTGCCGTAACATAGGCGTTGGCCATATCGGCCGCCCTTTCGGGATCTTCGTCCTCAACGGAAACACTGATGATCTGAGTTTTGCGGGAAACCTGAGTTTTCGTTCTGGTGGCCAGTTCCCGATACACGTTCTCCATGTACTCGGCTTCATACAATGCTTTGAGACCGAACTTTTGAACCAGCACATCCGCGATGGTCCGGCTCTCCAAAATACCCACATAAATATCGGCCGTGGACTTCGCCCCGGGGATACTTACGCCCAATCCCCCAAGCATCCCACCCGACTGGGCAAGCAGATTCGAAAGGCCTGAACTGTTTTCCCTGGGTGGAAGAATTCGGGCCGTCGCCGTATATATGTCGGGCTTTTGGAGACTCCAGATGACGGATAGAATCATGACGCATGCCAAAATGATCAGGATCATCTTTTTCCGCTTTAAAAGCACGATGAGATAGTCGGCGAGATGGATGTCATCTTCGTAGTAGTCTTCCTGGGGCGGGCTCTCCGGATATGCAGGGGTCATTGGACTTCCTTGGATAACTTCCCAAATCGGCAAGTCATTCGTTATAAGTGAATCATTAAGATAAAAAAAGCAGGAAATGTTCAGGTTGTTTAGGCTGTAGGCTAAAGGCTATTAGTTTCCGAACCCTTCGCTATCCGCGCATTGATCGATGCAGGGCGCCCAAAACCTTCTCGGCTTCCACAATTTTTGATTCACAGCTAAAAATTTCACGTTCATAAGAATACCCCAGGCGCTTTGACAAGCCAAGCTGGTAGTGCAACTCCCTAAAAGAGCCAAACGCGATCAATTCAAACGCTCTGAGTTTCCTATGATCACACATGTTCCCTTCCTGCGGGACCTCGCAGCCTAAATGCCTACAGCCTATCTAGCTGAATCGTTACAAAAAGCTTTTACCGCCCAGCCTGTCCCGTTTGCGGGGCTTCGCTCAAGACGCCAAGAACCCCAAGAAGTGAATTTTTATCGAATCGGAACGAACGATTCGATAAAGACTTTGCGTCCTTAACGCCTTTGCGGTTCAGCCTTTATCTCACTTGTCTTAACCTTAACAAAATATTCTTAGCGTCCTTCGCGCCTTTGCGGTTCAATCTTCTTATCCTTCGAAGGCAAATCAAAACGCCACGATGATCACCCCGGCGGCCACAGCGATCTGGTACATGACCTGGGTAATGTCCTTGACGACTCTCAACCAGGGATACCTTTCGACTTTCTTGGGCACAATGACCGTATCCCCGGGATCCAGTTTAACGGATTTAAAACCACCCGTTGACCACCTGTAGTTCTCGGAATCCCAGGTCGCCATGCCGAACCATCCGCTCTGGCTCTTGCTGATCACGGTTCCGTTGGCCTTGACCACATAGATCTGGCTCTTTTCCGCGTTGTCCGTGACCCCGCCGACCCTGTTGAGATAGTATTCCACGGTTTTCCCCTTTTCAGCCAGCAGGGCCGTCGGGTTGAAAACCTCTCCCAGAACATTGACGCTGTCGGGCCTCCTGGCAACGGTCAGGTGATCTCCGGGTCTCAACTCAAAGTTGTACTCGGAGGAAGGCAATACCAGGACCTCCTCCAGGTTGATCACCATTCGCCCCGTGGACTCGGCCGTTTTCATCTTTTCCAGCAACTGCTGTTTGGCTGAAATGGTCTGCTTCAAAATGGCGGCCTGTTCTTTATCAAGGGCCGTTTCCGTTGAAAGGGCCCCCATGGTCAGGATATCCTGCTCCAGTTTGTTGACGTACTCTTTCAAACGCTCCCTCTGGATCTTCCGGACGGATTCCCTCTGGAATACCGCCCCAAAGGGATAGGCTTCGTCCGTCAGGCCCCCAGCCCTTTCGATCACCGAATTAAGCCGTTCACCTTCTGAAAAGGCATACTCCCCTGGAAAAAGAAACGCCCCCTCCAGGTAAATTTTTCTCTCCAGGGCCTGACGATACTTTGGGATCTCCCGGATATAAACCGCATCGTTCTTTTTAAGGGGCAGATTCTCCTTGCTCAATCCTGCCATGGCATGGCGGGGTGAAAATTCCAGCTTGAGGGTGTCTGTATTATCCTGACCTGTTATGATCCGGGTCAGATTCGCCCTGTCCAGGAAGGCCTTGTCCGTAAGATTACCTGCCTTGAAGATCAGGTCTTTCAAGGTCATGCCCTTGTACAGACGGTAAATCCCCGGGTACCGGACCGCTCCCTTTATGGTCACTTCGGGTTTTTCTCGCTTTTCCCAGGCATCATAGACAACCACCCGGTCCATGTCCTGAAGCACGATATTTTGAGTGTCCTTTCCGGCCATCAGTTCCCCGAGATTGAAGGCGAGGATCTCGGGATGAAGGTCGGGCGGCATCAATCGTATCACCTCGCCCTGAGGGAGATAGGGTTCCGGCAGCAGGTAATCGTAAGATGGGATAAGATCGCTCAGCCGCATACCGGATTTCAGTTCGTATTCTCTGGGATATTTCACATGCCCTTCAAGATACACCACCTGCCGCAACCTCTTGTGGACAGGATATATTCGGATGAGATCAAAATCCTGCAGGGGTTCTCCCAGGTTTTTATTCGCCTTATCGTGGGAAGGATCGAGATTGAAACTCTTGATCACCCTTCGCTGATGCCCCTTGACCCGCTCGATCACCACGTTCTGGAGATATCCCAGAGGCAAGATGCCACCGCCGAGTTCGATAATATCCCCGACGGTCTCTCCACCTTTCAACTCGTAAATGGCAGGACGCTTGACACACCCTGATATGCCGATGACAGGCCCCAGCACGGGAATAAATATGGTATCGCCCGGCTGGAGTCGAACATCCTGTTTCTTTTTGCCCCTGGCAAAAAACTCATAGAGATCCAGCATCCGGGGCGCCGATCCGTTCCGAATAAGACTGATGTTTCGAAGGCTGCCGTTCTTGCTGGGGCCTCCGGCTGCGAATAATGCGGTAATGACGCTGGACAGCGCATTGACGGAGTAAGTGCCGGGATTGTTCGCTTCACCCACGACAAAGATATCCACCGTTCTAAGCGTTCCCATGGTGATGCTCATATCGAAATCCGGATAATATTCACGAAACTTGCGGTACAGGTGATGCTTCAGTTCCTCAAAAGTCAGACCGCTCACATTGACTGTTCCAAGACGGGGAACAACGATTTTCCCATCCCTGGTCACTTTGACTTCATAGTTTTTTTCAGCCTTTCCCCAAAGGTGAACGGTGAAGCTGTCTCCTGGACCTATGACATAATCAGAACCGACGGGAACATTATTAATGGGAGAAAAGGTCGAGATATCCTTATTGAAAAAATCATAACCAAATTGTCGCAATTCACGTGATATCTCTGACGGGAATTGGCCCGACATGATTTTTTCAATGCCGGATGGCGTCTCGACCATTTTTGTCGGTCTGGGGGGCAATTCTTCCGCCAAAAACAATTTTTCCAGTTCGGGATACCTTTGAAGCCATGCCTCTTTTTCTTTTTTTGTCAACGCACTTATGATGCTTTTTTTATCAAGATCCGTCAGGTTTCTGAAAAGTCTCCGCTGGTCCACCTCGTTGAGTCCGGCAAAAACCAATTGTTTATCCGGTTCCCTCAGCCGGTTAAAGACCTTTCTCTTTTCGGTATCGCCAAGAGAGGCAAAGAGACCGCTTTTTCCATCATTGTCGAGTCGGTTAAAGACCCTGACCTTGTCATCATCGCTGAGATTTTCAAAAATCCAGACTTTGTCCGCATGACTCAGGGCTTTGAAGACAATCTCCCTGTCACTGTCGCTCAGGTTTTCAAAGACCGCCACCTTTTGGTCGTCACTGAGGCTCTCGAACATTGCCGCCTTGTCTTCAGCCCTCAACCCTTCGAATTCCATAATTCTTTCGTCCAGGCCGGGGAGTCGATCCGAATTCGACCACCGATCGCCCAAAACGGAAGATTCCGTCCCTTTTTGAGCAACCGCTGACGTACCGCAGATCATCATGGATGCGAAAATAAAAATGCTCATGCATCTTTTCCAACATGGCGGAAGATCATGCTTTCTCATGAGATAAAGCCTTTCGTCTTGAAACCGGTTAGATGGAATAGACTTATTTTTGGAAAGGTATCTGTGCGGGATTCTACATAAAACGGTCATCAAATAACAAGGGGATTTTTGGATTATAAACGGGACGGTTCATGAATCTAAAAAATTGAACCGCGAAGGCGCTAAGGACGCGAAGAGTTTTTCTATTATCAGTAAAGATAGAAATTTGGTAATCGAATGACAAAGACGCCGTCGAGGGGTAAATCCACTCCTGCCACCTTGCCAAACGCGGCATCTTCGACCGGTAAAATTCATGAGGGCGGACTTCGCATAAAATAACTGGTGGAGACCAAAGGCTCACGCCCTTGTGTCTCCACCTTGCGATCTATGATCAAATAAAAACCTGAACCCACGGCCTGGATTAGCGCCGATGAGTAACGGCTAGTGGTTAGATGTTGTCCCTCCACCACCGCCACCGGAACCCGCAGCAACAGCAACACCGATAACGGCTGCGCCCGCGGCAATACCGATTAAGGTCATGGTGCTCAACCCGGTCGTAGCCCCGGCACCTGCAGCGCCACCCGCAGCAGCCCCGCTGGTCGCTGTCCCTGAAGCCGCACCGGCCTGCGCTGTAACCGTCCCATCGGTCGAGGCAGGTTCACCGGTGGCTTTTTCCGCAGCGATAGAAACGGAGGGAGAAATAGGAAGCAGAATAAAAGAAAAAAGCAGGAGGACAATTCCGAATTTTGCTTTCGTCCCCAAACTATTTTGCTTCATGATTATACCTCCAAGATTTTGTTATTATTATCTTTTTTTAATCCCGTGCGGTAACAGAACACCGAGGATTAAAAGGTCTTGAAACAGTATCCTAAATATTTACCATAAAGCCCGGACATTATGCAAGGATTTCATAAAAAGACCTTGTCGCCCCAGAAGTGCATCTTCCGGCTCATCCCATGATTCGAAATGGTCGTGCCGAATAAACCCCATCAATCTTGATGAATTCGTAAAAAGTCAGCAATGAAACGTCTTCGTAAAAAAATCCAAATGCAAGGCTTGCGAATCTTGAGGAGTGAGGCGTACATTTCAGTACGCCGCAGCGACGAAAGATGAAGCGTAACGCAGCATTTGGACTTTTTACGAAGCCGTCAATCTTTGATATTTTCCATTCTATTCCTGAACGCCCCGGGCATGAGATCTTTCGCAAAATCAAACAGCGTTTGCCAGTGATACACAGTTGCCGCGACATCTCTTGACCATGGTGCGATGCTGTACCTGTACATTTGGGAGGAATCATAGGGTAAAAACATCCTGGCAGGCAAACTCAAATAAATACCCTTCTCGTTGTAATCTTTGTTGAAACCCGAAAGGTCATCCGTGTCCGTAAAGCTGTACCAGAAACCGACAACGGCACCCGTATCATATTGCCTGCTGACATCGAACAACCATCCCACGTCGCCAGCGAGATATCGGCCGTACCGGGTATGCAGGGTCGCATTCAGGTCTTTGAAATGATAATACATGTTCCCCAGTAATGTGTGCCGGTCGAAGTCCATAAGGCTGAATTGGGTTTCAGGCTCTCTTTTTCGAACCCAATCCGCTTCGAGACCGAGCGCCAGGCGGCCGTCGCCGAAAAATCGAAGGACTTCCCCGCCGATGCCTGCATACATCCTTTCAAAATAACCCGTGCTGACCCGTCCGAAGGTGCGATTGGAAATGCGTATGGTCTGGTCCAGCATTAACCTTTCAAAGGAATAATCCCTGCCGGAATACTTCCACGAGTCGCTTCTTACGGCGTCCGGCGGCGGCTCATTACTGGAGGAGATATTGGAATAGAAGGGGATATCATACTGCCCGAAGGCCTCGGCCCCTTTCCATAGACTTGCTGTGGCCTGAGGTTTTATTCCCACCCGCCCTTTGAAAAAGCCGGAGGGATCGTTCAAATAGGTCTCGATGTCGGGCTTGATGCCGTAAGAGAGAGAGAACCTCTCTTCTTCTCCCGTTCCGATGGTGTCCTTGCTCTTCCCGTAATCGTCGGTTGCGGTCTCGACCTCTATAAGTTTCGGGAATATATCCTCGCTGATTTCTCCGAACAGATATTTTTCAAAATGATCGGGGTTCACAGAGACTCTCAACAGAGGGATGCCCCTCCGCTTGGCGATGGCCGTCAGTTTCCCGGTGTCCGACGGGGCATGGAAAAGGAGGATGCGCAACACCCTTCCCGTGGCCTTTTGATGAGAAAGGTATTTCTCGTTCGTAAATTCCGCCGTGAGTTCCTTCCCGTCCGTATAGACCGACACATTTTTAAAGCCGGCTTCATGGATGGCGTCATGGATCAGGTCAACCATCTTCCCGGTGTCTCTCTCTCGAAACGGCCTTCGATCCACCGACACCTGGGGCGGCGGGTCGGCCCTGTGGGGCACGATGGGTTTGCCCAACGCTGCATTAACGTTGACTTCCATGCCCAGGGTGTCTCCGCGCTGACAGGAGACACCGACTTCAATCCCCGGTAAGACTTTGATTCTCATCCCGATATTGACAGGGTACTCTGCCCCTTCAGGCACACCCCTGACCGAGGGTTTATCCTTCTCGTATTCGATGGGATTATATTCGGCCATCAACTGTACCCGCTCGTTCAAAGTCCATTCGATACCGCCGAACAGGCCGATTTCATCCAGGAATGAGAGGGATTCATCCGGGTCCCCCAGGCGACCTCTTCCCAATCCAACCGTGAAATCAAAGGGAAAGAGCTGACGGCTGAAGACAATGTACTGGGCCTCGAAGAGCTTCGTGCCGTGGAAATCATGTAACCCGAAGGCAAGGGCCGGAAACCATTTTGATTCCGGTAAGATCTGATATTTCAAATCAAAGGCCTTGTCCTTGTTTGATCCGTAATCGGATCCCAGCCCGGAAGAGATATTGGTGATTTGTGTGACCCGCCCGCTGGCCTCCAGACCGGGTAAGATCCCCATCGCACCGGTGAACCATCGGTAGGGAAGCGCCTGAGCGACACCGAATCTTATCACACCGTCTTCCAGGATACGGGCATTGGGTATCTCCATAAGACCGGTCCCGCCCCAATTGGCGGCGTTGTTGAAGGGACGATCATAGGAAAGGGATAAGGGGACCACCACACTCTGAAGGAAAATAATGAAGGGGAGAATGCGGAAGACGTATCGCAGGCGGCATCGCCTCCATATACGTTCGGCTTTAGGGGAATTGAATCCGGTGATCTGTTGTGTAATTTCGGCCGACAATAAAAATGTCCTTATCACCACCCAAACAGTTACAGGTTATTGACACAATGCCCCGCCCATGCAATAAAAATTATCCTGGCTTTAACAAAGATTTATCCAAAGATCAATAGCGCAGAGGTTGGAATCGGATGTCATGGGAACTCATATCTCAGCGGATTCATCGAGCAGCAATCCTTTTACTGGTTTTCGGAGTACCCTCACTTTTTATCCAGTGCGCCACGGATAAGGTCGCCCTGGAACTGGCACATTACGTAAACCAGGATATCCTTAACATTTCAGAGTTGGAACAAAAATCCTTACAGAAATATGCCCTGGTCACCGGACCCAACTACACGAGCGATAAAAGAGTATACGATACACTCAAGAATGATGTCCTACCCGTCTACAAAAGATTCCTAACTAAATTGAGAGACCTCTCACCCAAAGAGGTGGAGGTCAAAAAACTGCACAAGTTCTATATTCGCGGAGCGGAGTTGCTCTATGGCGGCTTCAAAACAAAGATGCTTGGCCTTGAAACGAATAATGTATTCGTCATGCAGGCCGCCAACAAAAAGATTGAAAAGGGTCGACTCGAAACCGAGCGTTGGCGAAAGGAATTAGACCTTCTCGCAGAGAGACACGGACTGAAAAAGCGGGGGAAGTAAAGAATCCGAGTCCAGAGGGCACCGCTTTAGTTGGTGCTCATCCGGAAATAACCATTCCCGGATTCGCGCTAACAGCGGTCAGCGGTCAGCCATCAGCAAAAACTAATCGGAACGAACGATTCGATAAAGACCTTGCGGTCCAGGCTTTACTGACAATAGAAAAAGCCTTCGCGTTCTTAGCGCCTTAGCGGTTCAGTCTTTAATTTCGATTTTCTTAGCCTTAACGAAAGGAAACTTTAACACAATAACATTTATGGCCAAACTCAATAAAATCATATTCGCCTGTCAAAGTTGCGGTTACCAGTCGCCCAAATGGATGGGGCGTTGCCCGGACTGCGGGCAATGGAATTCGCTTGTTGAAGAGCGTTCCGAATCCTCGACCAAAAAAAGGGGGGTATCTTCACGCGGAAATGAGCCCCAGACCATCGATGCCATTTCCCTTGACCCGGAACTCAGACTCCGAACGGGCCTCCTCGAATTTGACCGGACACTGGGGGGGGGACTGGTTCCCGGTTCACTGATACTGATCGGGGGAGATCCCGGCATCGGCAAATCCACGCTCATCCTTCAGGCCGTGAGCCGGCTTGCCGGACAAGGGTTTAAGTCTCTCTATCTTTCCGGAGAGGAATCTCCTCAGCAGATAAAACTTCGGGCGGATCGTCTGTCGATCCATTCGGAGAACCTCTACGTGTTGACCGAAACCTGCATCGAACATGTCCTCGAAAAAATAGATCAACTGGAACCGAATCTGATTGTTGTGGATTCAATACAGACCGTTTATACGGACGGCCTGCCTTCTGCTCCCGGAAGCGTAGGCCAGGTGCGGGAAGTCTCCACGCGACTCCTGAGTCAAGCCAAAGAGACGGGGATACCGATTTTTCTCATCGGTCATGTCACGAAAGACGGCGCCATTGCCGGACCCAAGGTGCTGGAACATTTGGTGGATACAGTTCTTTACTTTGAAGGTGACGGTTCGCACGCCTTCAGGATCCTGCGCGCCGTCAAGAACCGCTATGGTTCCACGAACGAAATCGGCGTCTTTGAAATGAAGGATACGGGCCTGCTTGAAGTCGGCAACCCTTCCAGCATATTTCTTGAGGAAAGGCCCGAAGGAGCCTCCGGCTCCGTGGTCATTCCATGTCTCGAGGGGACCCGGCCCGTGCTCGTTGAAATTCAGGCATTGGTTGGCCCCAGCCCCCTTGGCATGCCCCGGCGGACGGCCATTGGGGTGGATCACAACCGTATCTCCCTTCTGGTCGCCGTTCTGGGAAAAAGGATGGGCATTCAAATGGGCGATCAGGATATCTTCGTAAATGTGGCGGGTGGATTAAAAGTGGATGAACCCTCCGCCGACCTGGGCATCGTCTCCGCGATGATTTCAAGTTTTCTCGACAAGCCCGTGGATAAAAATATGATTCTTTTCGGCGAGGTTGGTCTCGCAGGGGAAATACGTGGCGTCAGTCAGCCGGATTTGAGGATCAATGAAGCGAGGAAAATGGGCTTCTCCAGGTGCATTCTTTCCAAAAGCAACATGGAAGGGGTGAGCGGGGAGACGGACATGGAGCTTGTCGGCCTCGATTCGATCAACGGGTTACTGGATATCCTCTTTTAAAGGCAACCCCAGATCAGACGCCGTTTTCTTCAAACGGCGCATCACGTCATTGACGTCCATCGGATAATCGGCAAAAAGCTGTTCTAGCAAAAGCCCATCTTCCGGTGTGTCGGGATGAAGGGGGAAGGCCCGCCACCGAATGACGATTTTGTAGTCGTTTTTAATCTGTTCAATACGCCCGGTAATGAAGTAACACCAGGGTCAGACATAATCGGAAAAGACTTCGAGTGTGAACAATTCTGACATTGCTTCGTCCTCTTTTTTTAAGACAGGATAGGTTAATCAGCGTCGGAACAAAGCCACCGCATGCTCCTCCCTTCGCCTCCCTCATCATGATGTCCACTAGACACAGCTAGGATCTTGAAAAAAATTCATCGACCTCCGGTATAGCCGGGTGCTTATAATATGTGAACCACTCAAAGCGGCTGTAAAACCGTGGGCCACCTCAAAGGTGGCGGCTATTTGCCTAATATAAACTTGATGAATTCGTAAAAAGTCTATTTTTCACCACGAAGGACACGAAGAGCACGAAGGGTTATGAAAATATACAATATTTTCAGCTTCGTGTGTACTTCGTGTTCTTGTATGGTTACAAGGAGTTTAAGAACCAAAAACATTATTTCGCACAGTGACGCAGAGAGTTTAAATAAAAAAGAATTTATATATGTCTTTCTCTTCTCTTACCCTTCGTGCTCTTCGTGTCCTTCGTGGTTTATTGAAAATTTAGGCATGATGGTGACATCTTACGAGACCATCAAACTTTGGGAGTCCCTCGGTATACCCGGGGGTTTACCCGAAGTTAATTAGTGCCCGAACGAAAACTGTCTTTTTCGCCAATCTCTGCGTCAAATAAAAATTTTAATCCTCAAAATACTTAATGTATTCCTGCGGTTAAAATTTTGATTTTTCTTGACCTTGACTAAAAATCCTAATTTTCGTTCAGACACTAATTAGTGACCGGGCAAAAATTGTCAACAGTAAAGTTTTCACTCCTTTTGTACCGTGACCTTCAGGTCACGGGCGAGCAATGCCCCTGCCATAATAAAAAGCCCCAGGATGGAGATCCCGGTCCCGAACGATCCCCTGTCCCCCATCATGCCGATGAGTGTCGGGACCACGCCGCTCCCGATGGTGAAGGCAAATGGGATCGTGAAGGAGACGGCTATGTTCCGCACCTCCGGCGGCCCGATAGAAGAGAGGGCCGCAAAACCGGCCGGAAAAAAACAGACCCCTATGGTAGGCTGAAGAAAGAGGGCGATATAGAGCACGACATCGGGCAAAGGCCCCAACAAAAGGGTCAGCAGACCCGTCATCACGAAAGTGGTAAGCATCGTCACTCTTATCCCCAGGCGATCCGTGGCCCACCCGGACACAAAGGCCGCCCCGACGCCTAAAATGCGGGAGCATGCGATGAGGGTGTTGGCCAGGGTCTGATCCATCCCCCGCTCCACCACCAGGTAGAGGGGGAGCATGGTATAAATCCCCAGGGTGCTGCTGATTGCCAGGCTGAAGAGGCAAAGCATGATCCAGAAGCCGGGTTCTCGGAAAAGGAGCCGGAGAGCGGACAGACTCGGAGCCGCGCCCTTGAAATGCCCGCCCCGACCAAAACGGTAAAAGGCCGCCCCGGACACGAGGGTAAGGATGCCGACGGTAGCCACGCCCCCCCGCCACGAAAACCATGCCAGGAGTGCCTCGGCGATGAGAGGGACCGCTACGAAGCCGACGTTTGGAGCCAGTTCGTGAATGGCCACGGCTTTTCCCCAGTGTCTCGGCCTGACCAGAGCCGTGAGGGTTGCGATGCCCGAGGGGAGGTAGATACCCGCCGCCAGACCTATGAAAAACAGGCCCAAACGGACCGTCCAAAAATTTTCGCAGAAAGAGACGCCTATCTGAATCAGACCCAGGATGCCGGCGGTCACGATGATGGCCTGCCGATGCGTCAATCGGGATGACACGAAACCGGAACCAATGAGAGAAATGAAATACCCGGAAGTGATAAAAAGAAAGAGGGATCCCGCCTGCACGTGACGAATGCCCAGATCCTGCTCGATGACCGGCAGGAGAGGGGCGAAGATGATCCGGCTCATGAAATTGAGGAAAAAGAGGAAAGTCATGATGAGAATGGGAAAGATGAGAGCCCTGAAAGAGTCTCCGGCATCCGGGCCACCCGGCAATTCCGAAGCAAAATTAGGATCTTTAGGGTTTCCTTTGTGTTTATTTTCAGACATCTTCTCTCCCTTGAAATCAAGGCCATCAAGGGCTCATCCCTCCGGGAAGCCTGCAGCCGATAAAGGGTCGCTCCTGAGCCCCCTTACCTGAAACCGGCCCACCAAGCCTTCTCCGGCTGGTGTTCAGATAATCCGGCGGGAACGAGGGTGGAGAGCTTTACAGGATCTCTGGAGGGGCTTGACCTCTCGGGGGTGCGGTGTCGGCGGGGCCGCTGATGGTCTATCGAACCTGATTCTTATGCCACAGTCCTCGGCCCCTGACAAGCCTTATTCTGAGGGATCCGGGCATGCAGATCTTTCAAACGGATCGGATATGATTCACTTTTTGGAAATTACGACCCGGGGTTTGCAAGATTCAGGTACGAACTAACCATGCTATTGCATCGCTGGGATTACTTGTCTCCAATCACCTCATGTATTTTGCGGGCAAGATCGTTCTTACCGAAAGGTTTCTGGATGAAATGGACCCCTTCCCCCAGTATGCCTTGATCTGCGATGACGTTTGAGGTGTAACCGGACATGAAGAGCACTTTTATCCCGGGCCTCGCCACTTTCACTTTGTCGCTTAATTCGGGACCGCTCATTCCCGGCATCACCACATCGGTTATCAGAAGATCGATGGGGGCCTCCTCTTTTTCTGATATCGACTGGGCGTCCAGCGGTGTTTCCGCAACCAGAACCGTGTAGCCTATGGCGTTAAGCATCGCTTCTGTCATCCTGCGCACCATATCATCGTCTTCCACCAGCAGAATCGTTCCGGTCACATGGTGAACGAACGGAGTCTCGTCGACCTCTCCTGTAAATTCATCCTCTTTCATGGATCCGGGCAGATAGATCTTGAATGTGGACCCCTGCCCCGGTTCACTGTAAACGTAGATAAAACCACCGTTCTGCTTGACGATCCCATAAACGGTCGCAAGCCCGAGTCCCGTGCCCTTCCCAACTTCTTTGGTCGTAAAAAAGGGCTCGAATACATGGGACAGGGTTTTTTTGTCCATGCCAAGGCCGTCATCGCTCACCGATAACATGACATAAGATCCGGGTATGGCGCCCGGATGTTTGCGGCAATAGCCCTCATCAAGGTGGACATTTTTTGTCTCAACCGTCAACTTGCCCCCATTGGGCATGGCGTCACGGGCATTGACCGCCAGGTTGATAAGAATTTGGTCAATCTGTGAGGGGTCGAAACTGATATGACAGGGCTCTTTTTCAGGATAGAAGCGCAGATCGATGTGCTCACCGATAAGTCTGGCAAGTGCTTTTTGTGTCTCCATGATCAAATCATTCAAATTCATCGGCCTGGGAGAAATGATCTGCTTTCTGGAAAAGGCCAGGAGTTGTCGCGTGGTGTCCCTGGAACGCTTGGCCGCCTTTTCTATCTCTGAGAGATGAGCCCTCAGCGGGTCGTCGTTGGAAAGCTGGGAGTTGATCAACTCTGCATATCCAAGAATAACGCTGAGCATATTGTTGAAATCATGCGCTACGCCCCCGGCCAGGCGCCCGACTGATTCCATTTTCTGCGCCTGAATCAGTTGGGATTCAAGCTTCGCTTTTTCCTCCTCCTCCCGCTTTCGCTCGGTGATGTCGCGCACAAAAGCGATATGGAACGCTTGGTCTCCGAACTTGATATGATTTGCTGAGATCTCTACAGGAATAAAATTGCCGTCCTTGTGACGATGCACGGTCTCGAACGTGCTCTTCCCGACCCTTTTGACGTCTTCCCATTGTTCTGGCCAGCGATCCTTCTGAAGATTAGGGGCGATGTCCCAAACGTGCAGACGCATCATTTCATCGTGAGTATATCCGAGATAGCGGCAGACTTGTTCGTTTATGTAAGGAAAACTGCCGTCACAGTCCAGCCAGAATACAGCATCCGATGCCCGGTCGATGGAGAAGCGAAAGAGATCTAAGGCTTCCTCCGCCCGTTTGCGCTCGGTGATATCTCTTACGAACGCCACGTGCAGTTCGTCGTTTCCGAACCAGATATGTTTGGCCGCGACCTCTACGGGAAAGACGACTCCGTCTTTTCGCCTATGCCAGGTCTCGATATGCTGCGAACCGATTTGCCCTCCCTTTTGGTATTGTTTCCATTCCTCTTCCATTCGCTCTTTGGGAAAGAAAGGGTCGATGTCCCAAAGGCGCAGGTCCATGAATTCCTCGCGGGTGAAACCGAGAGATCTGCAGGCCTGTTCGTTGACATACGGGAATCCGCCGTCTCGGCTCATAAAAAACACGGCGTCAGGGGCCTCTTCGACGGCAAACTTGAACATCCGGAGAGCTTTTACCGCCCGCTTGCGCTCGGCAATATCCCGCACGATGGCCCAAGTGCCGATAGGCCGACCGGCGGAATCACGCACTAAAAACGTTCGGAGTTCAACAGGCAAAATGGTCCCATCTTTCTTGCGATATTCTTTCTCATAGACCTCGGAGTATCCCCGCGCCATGACCTGTTCTTCTACAAAGCGTGCTTCTAAGGCATGCCATTTTTCAGGGGTCAGGTCCCTGAAGGTCTTCTTCCGAAGTTCATCTTCCGAATAACCCAGCAAGGCTTCAAAGGAACGGTTGGCTTCCTGGATATAACCGGTCATGTCGCAACTGGCAAAAGCGTCCATCATGGTCTCATGCAGGTAACGGAACTTTGCCGCGTCCTCGTTTCGCTTGGCCTTTGAAAGCTGTTGATGCGCATGTCCAACCATTTTGTTGATAGCATCTGCAAGCAGATCGATGTCGTCATGCTTTTCCGAGACGTCAAGACTGACCGAATAATCACTTTCGGCAACTTTCTTTACTGCCTCAATCATTCGGTGAAGACGATTCATTTCAGATTTATCAGACATGAATTTTTCCTAACGCAGATGATAAACCGCAAGACCTTTTTCAAGCGGCCATGCACCATGGAATTCTGCAAGTAAATCAAATTAACCCTAACTTGTGCCCATCCGGGAATAAAATCCGGGCACGAGCAAGTTTTCAATTCAGGGGAAACAGAGCACAGGGGCAAAGAGAATCGCATTAAAATACATAAATCTTTCAAAATCCAGGAATAGACTCTGAGGCTGCAAAAATAGAATAAAGCCTAACACAATCCAGCACTAAGTCAAGGCCCATAAAATCTAAAACCGGAATCTCTAAGGACAGTTTTGACCCTGCTCTCAATGGATTCCGACTTCTTTATACGGTTTACTGTCTTCTTCCCCTCAACCTCATCCGAAATCCTGCCATGAAAGTTTGTCTTGTCGCATCAATCTTTCTGAATTATGATCGTTTTAATACGCCGTTTCCCGGCAAATGGCGTGGCATCAGAATCTTTGGCCCCATACGTTAAGGAGGGATATACCATGCCGCAAAAACCAAAAAGCCACGGCACCGAGACAACTCCGCAAATCTTTGATCTGCGATCCGCCTTGGAATACTTGGACACGAGGCCCGGCGACCTCATGCATCTTACGGAACCGGTTGACCCTCACAATGAACTGGCCGGGCTATACAGGATCATCTCGACGGGAAGGCATCAGGTCCCTCCCGCGCCCTATGGCCCTGCCATGCTTTTTCAAAAGGTGAAGGGATATAAGAATGTCCGCATCACAGCCGGCCTCCTGGGGACCAGGGAACGTACGGCCCATCTCTTGGGAACCCGTTCCGAAAAGCTCGCCGGTACGCTCCTCGAGGCCCTTGAAAAGCCCTTGGCTACCGTGACAGGATCATCCACCCATGCTCCCTGCCAGGAGATCGTCCACACCGCACCCCTTGATGTTCGCCGACTCCTGCCTGCTCCCACCAACACACCCCTGGATGCTGGGCCCTATTTTACCATGGGGCTCATCCGCGCCGAGGACCCGGAAACCGGCCAATCCGACGTGACGATTCACCGTATGTGCATCCAGGGCCCGGATTTGTTGTCTGTATATTTCGTACCCGGGCGTCATATCGACCACTTCCGTATCAAGGCGGAAAAGATGAATCGCCCTCTCCCCATCTCCATAAATATCGGCCTGGATCCGGCGGTTTACCTGGCGGCCTGTTTCGAGGAACCGGCAACCCCTTTGGGATTCGACGAGTTGAGTATCGCAGGCGCCCTGCGCGGGCATCCGGTCGAACTGGCACCATGCGTCTCCGTCGAGGCGATGGCCATTGCCCACGCCGAGATCGTCATCGAAGGCGAGATCCTGCCGGGGCAAAGGATCATAGAAGATGGCCATACGAACACCGGATTTTCCATGCCGGAATTCCTGGGGTACATGGGCAAGGCGCAACCTGAGCTACCGGTGATCAAAATCAAGGCGATCACACATCGCCGGGATCCCATCCTTCAGACAATCTTCGGTCCCAGCGATGAATTTTCAAATCTCATGGGCATCCCTACCGAGGCCGGTATTCTTCGATTGCTGGACCGCAGTCTTCCCGGACGCGTGCTGAACCTCTATTCTCACCCGGGAGGAGGGGGAAAATGCCTCCTCATTCTCCAATTTAAAAAGACCTCTCCTGCAGATGAAGGACGACAACGCCAGGCCGCGTTGACCGCTTTTGCCGCCTTTTCTGAATTGAAACAGGTGATCCTGGTCGATGACGATGTGAATCCTTTTGACAGTGATGATATCCTGTGGGCGTTGACAACCCGCTTTCAGGGAGATCATAGCACCGTTTTTCTTCCGGGTTTCCGCTGCCATCCCCTTGACCCCTCTCAATCGCCGGAGTTCAGCCCATTCATTGCTTCCGAAGGGATTTCATGCAAGACCATTTTTGATTGCACAGTGCCTTACCGGTTGCGAGAGCGCTTCATGCGGGTGCCCTTTGAGGATGTGGACGTAAAACGCTTTGTCGGGGAGCCTTGAACGATTCGACGGTTCGCGGTAGACTACTAAACTTTCACCCTCGATGCCTTGGATCTCCCCGCTATACGGGAACTTCGGCCTAAATCCACCGTCTAATTTGCACATCATGTCTAAAATCAGGATATTTAGCCTTTTGAAAAAATGAAGGTTCTTGATCATGGCAATATCTTTTCAAAAACGAGGGCTAACGGGAACCGTGATGAAAACGGGGCAACGGCGGCGGCGATGAACCTCGGGCAGACAACGCTCGAACAAAGACTTGCATGCAAAGGAGGGAAAGGCACTTCGCCGCCCTGGACATGTCCTTGTGCGGATTCCCGGGCAGCGTTTTTTCGTTTTTGAAAAGAGATTGTCATGACCCGTGCACAGCTGAACGGGTTTCAAAAAGCTAACCAGTGACGATGTCTGCAAGTCGAGCTTGCGAAATCCCGCGAAACGAGGGACAGATGATGCCTTGATGGTGGATCAAAATTCGAGCAGCATCCTCAATTTTTGCAACGTTAGGGTTTATACCTAAAATTTTATCTCAATTTCGCATCATCCGGTTCCGTCTCCTGACCTGCTTTAGGCAACGCCAGGATCTCCGACGCTTCCGTCTCGGATAACTGCTCCACTGAATAAAGCCTTCGCTCCATGGCCCGGCTCCGCACCCCGGTTTGTTCAATTGTCCGACTCGCCGTGTTCAATTGACGTTTGACTTTATCCAGGACATCGCCGAACTTCCCGAACTCCCTCTTTACGGCTCCCAAGACCCTCCAGACTTCCGCCGCTCGCTGTTCGATGGCCAATGTCTGGAATCCCATGCGGAGGCTGCTCACAATAGCCGCCAGCGTGGCGGGACCGGCTACGACAACCCGGTACCGCTGTTGAAGATCTTCGACAAAAGCCGGCTCCCGCAGCACCTCCGCATATAGCCCCTCTGTAGCAAGGAACATGATCCCGAAGTCGGTCGTATTGGGAGGGTTCACGTACTTCTCGCAGATGTCCTTGGCAGCGGATCTAACGGTTCGCGCCAAGGCACCAGCAGCCGCCTGGATCCCGACAGGGTCTGCGCGCTCCGCAGCTTCCTGGAGGCGAAGGTAGTCTTCCTGGGGGAATTTGGAATCAATGGGAAGCCACACGCACGCGCCGGGATCGCTCTTCGGTCCCGGTAGACGAATGGCATATTCTACTCTCTCTGACGATTCGTCCCTGACGCAGACGTTCTTTGCCCATTGCCCGGGTGAGAGGATCTGTTCCAAAATGCCTCCCAGTTGGACCTCGGCCCACGTGCCACGGACCTTCACATTAGAGAGCACACGCTTGAGGTCGCCTACACCCGTGGCCAGATTCTGCATTTCTCCGAGGCCCTTGTGGACTGCTTCCAACCTGTCACTGACAAGTTTGAACGATTCTCCAAGCCGTTTCTCAAGGGTATCGTGCAGTTTCTCATCCACGGTCTTGCGCATTTCTTCAAGCTTTTTCTCGTTACCCTCCTGAAGTTCCTTTACACGAGAATCAAAGGTGCCGCGGATGCGATCCAGTCCAACTTGATTGGATTCACTGAGTTCCTTCAATTGTTTCGTCATGCCTTCCAGCTGGGTGTGTTGAATCTTGCCCATACCTTCCAGAGTCCTGGAAAACACCTCGTTGGTCGATCTCATAGCGGCTGACACTTCTTCCCGAAGTTCTCTTGCCGCCTTCCGGGCTTCCTCCCGGCCGATACGAAGCTCTTCACGCAGCTCCTTTTCGGCATCATGGAAAGACCGAGACGAACGGATCAACTGGACAACTATGAGGACTATGATTATAGCGGCAGCAACAAGTATGATCCAAAGAAGAGTTTCATTCATGATTCACTCCAAGCCATTGAATCGGGGGACACCCGCAAAAAACTGAGGAAGCCGTTCTATCAACTATTTATGTTTGCCTTTTCCCTTCCCTTTTCCCTTACCATTGCCTTTCCCCTTACCGGAGACTTCACCCGGTGCGGCGTCAAAGCGGAAGTCTCCGTGCTTAAGGGCGTGGAACTCGGCAGAACCCGGCTTGATGCCGAGTTCCTTGGCGATCAACCCCCAGCCCTTGTGCTTCCGGGACTGGTAGACTCCTATGACCTTATCAGTTGGTTGTCCGCTGAACCTGCCGAGCTGGAATACCATGAAGGCAACGGCCGGCTCTCGGACTGTATCAAGGACGACCCTGACCCTTGGTTCGGGAACACCGAAATTGGCACTCACCATTGCACAAAAGCGGCCGAGATCGGTTTGGGCTCGAATGTTGAGGTTGCTGAGGAAGGTGTCAAGCCCCCCTGCGGCGATGGCTGGAGTGGATAATAAAAAAAATATCATAAAGATAAAAGTTATCCTTTTCATGGTGATTTCTCCTTGAAAAAAATGTTGGCCCAACTCGCCAACAATTGGAATTCGGGGTCATTTAGGCTTCGGCATCAAAATCGGCAGATCTGAGGCAAGCCTTTAATTAAATTAAACTTATTGAGTCTTTATCATAAAAAACGCCCCTTAAAAAACACGCAAAGGGGCGTTTAAGAAGCCAAGAATCATCATTGACCTGTTTCCTTTACTCTCCTTACCCATGTCCCTCTTTTCACGCGTTTTGATTCGATTCGGGTTGCCGCCTACACCTTCCACGAGGCGTAAAGAGTGGTACCTGCTCCCGGATGGGATTCCAGCGAAAAAAAACCGCCGGCGAGTTCGGCCCTTTCTTTCATGCCGGTCAGGCCGAGTCCGTTTGCAGACTGCTCCTTAAAACCGGGAGAAGTCGAATCAAATCCGGCCCCGTTGTCACGAATCGCCAAAAAAATTCTGCCGTCAACCGCTTTCAGGGAAAGCTTCGCCGAATCTGCTTGACTGTGTTTGCTGATATTATTGAAGGCCTCCTGAATAATGCGGAAAATGACGATCTTCAGGGACTCGGGAACCGCTTCTTCCTCAATGTGAATCTCCTTTTCGATCTCGATGCCGGTATAGACCGCTTCAAACTCCCGGCAGAACCAGGAAACGGTGGCCAGAATGCCCAAATCATCCAGCATGGACGGGCGCAGGTTCCTTTGAAGCCTGCGGACTTCTTCTACTGATCCAACCAGCAAGGCAACCACGGGTTCAAGCAGTTCCGTAGGGGATAAAGACGCATCGTCACGCATTTGCTGAATGGCGCTTTCCAGACTAAATTTTATGGCCCCCAAGGCCTGACCGATGCCATCGTGGAGTTCGAGAGCAATGCGCCGCCTTTCCTCTTCGTGGGCCTTCAGAAGGCTTGAAGAGACCCTGCGCAGAGCATCGGTACGTTCCGTAACCCTTGATTCCAGATCGTCATGGGCCTCCTGCAGGGCCTTTTCCGCCTGCTTGCGCTCCGCAATCCGGCCCAATCGTGCGGCAATCGCGTCAAGCAGATCCCTTTCCTCCTTGAGGAAAGGGCCTTCGTAGGCTCTTAACTTCTTCTCGGCGTAAAAGACCTCAAGGGCGCCTGCACGCTCTCCGCGGACCACAATATCGCTTCCCAGTCTCCACTGGGTTGCCCTGAAACCGGGCGTCCGAATTTCCTCCCCGCCCAGGATAACCCTGACGTGGGTTATCTCCGGATATTGCCATGCGGCCGGAATGATCTCAACCGTGCCCTGAAGGATCTGAATCAATGATATCCCGGGCTTTTCCACCAGATGAGATATCCCATAGAGGCAATGGAGTTCCTTGATCCGTTCGCCAAGCTTACGTGAGGTCTTCTGCAGATTTTTTTCGGTTTTTTTACCCCTGAGGGTCTCTTTTTCCAGTTCTTTTACTTTTTTCTGAAGTCCCTCATAGGTGGGATTTTCAGTCATTAAGGATTCCTTTACTGAAAAATTTTTGGAAAAATCAGGGCATGAAAGATGTCCCATCCTTAAAAAGTTCCCATTCTCCCGGTTCATAGCGTTCAAAGGCCTCAGGGCCAACATTGAGAAACAAGGAGTGAACGCAAAGATGCGGATATAGGGAATGGGCTCCTCGCCCTCGCTGAGCACCGCCAAAAGACCCGTTCCGCGGGAGTCCATGGTATCCCTGCAGAGCTTGACGTCATAATCGCTAAGCATACGGGTCCGGGTATATTCAATTTTTTCGTCCAATTCGTCAAGAACCATTTTATTGCGTTAACCCTTTTTCATTATTACGGCCTTATTAAGAAATAATTTCGGTCTCTCACCAACCGTGAGGCCGGCATCATTGGCTTTTTTGATAGTATTTTCAAACGCTTTTTTTGAAGCATCCCTTCCTGCAAATCAGCCACGATGACTCGACCGGATTTTCCGACCATTTGAGCCATGTCAATGGAGAAAAAACCCGGTCCGCAACCCATATCCAGAACCACCATCCCCTTTTCAATATAGGGGCCTAATACTTTTACCGGATTTTGTATCCATCTTCGAATCCTGTTATCGAGACTGCCCGCTATTTCAACAGGACATACACGATTATTTCTGTTGTCCATTTCTTTCTCCTTTAATAAGGGCAAAAATTCTCTCAATTAGTAGAACAACCGATACTTCCCTTGATTCGATCCCGTCCCTCATCGTCATTACAGTCAATATAATCCCAAGGTGTAAAAGAATTAATAAGGGACAGGAAAATTATTAAAACCGCACAACTTCGATACCCGGAAGGACCTGACCTGCTGACTACTTGGCTAATTTGAAAAAAGATGTTGAAATTGAGTGACTCGAACCCGCCCAGTAGGATAGGGAAAGGATTGGAGAATATGGATTTAGGATATAAAACGACAGCGAATCTTTGAAGATCCCTCGGCTACTTTAAGGAAGGTCTCTATGTCTACGATTCAGATTGCTTCCGAGAGGCGTTTCAGAGAATATACGCCATCTAATCCCCGAATGAACTTCGGTCGCTTTTCATGTTTTGATGAAAAATAGCCTTTGAATTGCTGATAGACGCGGTCGACAAAGGCCTCGCTTCCGATAATGCCACTGTCCGTGAAATACCGTGTTCTATAGCGAAACCGGTCTATTTCATTCAGGTTGAAATCCTTCTGCCGTTCCTTCTCAATACCCCTGACTCGGCCCTTTTCATAGACGAATCGACGATAATATATCAATCTCTCTTTTGCTTTCTTGACTCCGAATTCCTTTAGTCCGAAGTCAAGGGAGAGGAAAGCGCCCTTGTTTTTTCGTTGAATGTGGTATCCCAGCGAACACCACCGGTATGCCTCCGGTTTTTTCACAAGCCCGGCCCGAACCGGATTGAGATCGATATAGGCCAGGCAGTTGATCAGGGTTTCCCCCTCATCAACGATCACGCTCTTGAACCGGTCGGACCAGAAAAACCCTTTTCTTTGGTGCCTGCGATTGTAGAATCTCGAAAACCCCTGCTTGATCTCTTTCACATAATCCGAAAGGCTTGACCATTTCTCCCGCAGATAAGGGATTTGACCGTCACTTACTCCGACGTCGGCATCCTCACCATAGTACAGGGAAAAGCGTTTCCTGATCTCATCGTCGTCGTAGCCTTCACCCGGGTGCATACGGATCAGAAGATGGAAATGGTTCCCCATCAGGCAGAATCCCAGGACCTCCGCAAAATAGATGCTACTCAACCGACTAATAAGGTTAAGTAAAAACTCCTTTTCGATATCGCCCAGCACGAATCCGTCCAAAGCGGTTCGCGACACCACATGGTAAACCGTCGGCTCACCCTTCACGATCAAACGGGCTATCCTCGGCATTTTCAGTCCTCCTTAATCGTAAATTTCAGTTTCAAATTTTCGATATCAAAATATACCTTAATATACAAGAATAATTTACCTGTCCCTTTTTTTTTATGTCTCTAAAGTAATCTGATCCCGGGCTATCCCCAGAGATCTTGTCACACCACGCTGCCAAAGTCGGGCATTATGGATAGGGGTCGCCACCGGCTACGTCGAAACGTGCAATCGAAAGGATAGGAGTGCCATTCACAAGGAAAAACCCGCTTTTGCGGGTAAAGGGTAAGTGTCGCCAAAATTTAAAATGGCTTTTCCCCTTGACTTACTCTTGGTACTCTGTCCCCTTTTTTCTTTCTTTTAAAAATTGTAAGACTTACATACAGCCCTCTTTTCATTTACACATGTCATTCTTTTTTTCAATCTGTCGATATTTTTTACACCCGTTAAGATCCCAATCTCCTGAAGGGAGTCTCTAACTTATTAGAATAATGTGGTTTTACGAAAAAAAAATCATCATAAAAAATTGCATATTTCTTGCATAATTTAACCCTTTAACGTTCGTTGGTCTTCGGGCCTTTAAAAGAATCTTGGTACAGCCTGCTGTCTTCATGGCCCATGAGCCAAAAGATGAAACCCTTCAGCTGCGTTGCCAGGATTCTTACACGCATGTCCGTCTTTTTATAAAAATTTGGTTTACACAAAGATCATGAAGAAAATTTGGTTATCCGGTTTAGTTCTCTTAACGTTTCTTTCATTGCCTTACCTTATAGCCGACCGTCGCTCGGTCGCCGCCTCCACTCCGACAAAGGCCATTGCTGAAAAAAAGGCCCCAATATCATGCAAAAGCTGCCATAGCGATTTTTCTTCAATTCTACCCGAAGACCATCCTGAAGCGGCAGAGGGCGATCTTGCAAGTTGCACATCTTGCCATGTGCCCGATATAAGCTTAACAAATTCAAAAAATCCGTTTTCGGCTAGGATGCATATGGCACACACGGCGTTGGAGAATAATTTGGAATGCAGTGTGTGCCACGATTTTGTTCCAGAAAAAAGTTTCAGTCTGGTCGGACATAGTGGGTCATGGGGCGCCCTTTCAGAAGACAATATGACCCTGCTCCGGGAGGCTTTTTCCTCTTGGGCAAACTCAAATTATACGGACAGCCTGCACGCAGAAGAAAAAATCACATGCGCCGGGTGTCACCGCAATGCACTGCCCGGGTTTGGTGACACCGTTGAAAACAGCCGCTGCCTCGAATGCCATGGTCCGATGGACAGGCTGGCAAAAAAGACCGATCCTAAAAACAGGGTGAATTCGGAAAACCTCGTAAATTTCAACCCTCACGCATCCCATCTTGGTGAAATCAACTGCACGGTCTGTCATCATGCCCATTACCCATCCAAATCATACTGCCTGGAGTGCCATCGAACCTTCAAGATGAAAATCCAAGGAGCGGAAACCGAAGGTTGATTCCAAGAAATATTTTTTATCAATCATTACGAATCGAGTTCGAAAAACTGGCTGATTGAAAAAAGCAAGAGACAATAATGACGGTGAGGGCGGTTCATTGAAAATGCTCACACCGAATAGTGTAACTGACAGGGACTTAAAACCAATGTAAAGCGAAAATTTAATTTCTATTTTTATGAAAGGTGAGATGGAATATGAGCAAACAAAATCCAAAGGGTGAAATAACCAGGCGTGGTTTCATCAAGGGAGCCGCTCTTGGGGCAACGGCTCTTGCCGTTTCGGGAGTGGCTGTCAGAGAATCTAAGGCGGATACGGCTCCGAAAAAGTGGGACATGAAGTCAGATATTGTTGTTGTTGGGGCCGGTTTTGCTGGATTGACAGCGGCTGTGGAAGCGGCGGAGACAGGAGCCAGCGTAATTTTGATCGAAAAGCAACCCATGCAGGGAGGTAGCAGTGCAGTCTCTACGGGATCTATTCTCTGCACAGGGAGTAGCCTGCAGAAACAGGAGAAGGTTCAGGATTCCCCTGATGCCCTATTCAAACACCTTAGGGAAGTCAATCAAAACCTGAACGACGAAACGCTGGTTCGAACGCTTTCGGAAAAAATCGGAAAAGATATCAATTGGCTTTCCAAACACGGTGTGGAGTTTATTCCGGGGGTCTACACGGTCATGGGCTCGCCGGTCGCACGTGCACTCGTGGTCAAAGGGTCCGGTGCGGGGCTTACCACACCGCTGTTAAAAGTCGCCAAACAGAAGGGCGTAAAGGTGCTTTTTCAGACCCAGGGTGAAAGGCTGTTTCAAGAGCCGGACGGGACAGTCATAGGTATTTCAATGAAAGGGCGATCCGGAAAAATCAGGAATATAAAGGCCGAAAATGGTGTAATTCTCTGCTCTGGGGGGTTCTGCTCCAGTTCAGACTTTCTTATGCGTTTTGCCACCTCCTTTTACCACAATGTAAGCGCCAGTGCCCCGGGTTCCACAGGTGATGGGGTCGGTATGGCCTTGCGGCAGGGTGCGGACCTGATCCACATGGATGCCATTCTACCCACGCCGACCGTGGAATTTGGTTCACGGATAATGATCACTTCATATGTCCTGGATACCGGAGCAGGTATATTGTTAGACGAGGATGGCAAGAGGTTCTGCAATGAGACCGGTGGTTATTTCAAAACCGCCCTGGCTGTTGGCGAAAGAATTCAACGCCAAAGCAAAAACAAATTCGTATTTGAAATTTTCGGCAAAAATGCACGGGAAAAGGTTCCGAGGGTTGCATCTTACGTGAAAGCCGGTTTCGTTATGCAGGCGGAGACGTTGGAAGAACTTGCCGGAAAGTTGGGCGTTGATTCGATTAATCTGAAAACAGCGGCAAAGGAATACAACGCGGCTGTCGCTAACCAGAAAGATGTAAAATTCGGACGCCAGAGCCTCAAGGCGAAACTGGAGCCCCGGTACGGAGCCATAAAAATCGCGCCGGGTAATCTGGTCAGTTCGGGAGGCCTTCGGATCAATAAAGAGGCTCAAGTGGTGGATATGGACGGGAAGAGCATCAAAGGGCTCTACGCGGCCGGTGAAGTGAGCGGCGGAATCACCGTTCGCGGGACTGTGGGGGGTGATTATCTCGGCGCTGCCCTTGTCTTCGGTCGCATCGCCGGTAGGAATGCCGCGGTAGAGAAGACTTCAAAGTCATAGCTTAAGGCGAACCTGCGGATCATCATCTGCACGGCCTCGCAATGGTTGATCCTTCCTCAGAAAGCCGGGACAGTGAGAACACAGAGATCCCGGCATTCTTCATATGAAACAGCCTGCAAGGCTCAGGTTTCAAGGCATTTATGCCGTGGGACTTGGGCCTTTTTTAGGGAGTGGGGGATGTATGTGAAGGAAGAAGACGCCGGAGAAATTAAAATTAAAGACCGCGCCGCACCCAAAACCGGTGCATCCCCCTGTGAGAGGCACGTCCTACCTGTAATGCAGGATGTTGATGAGGTTGTCCTTCAAACCCATAACGGTATAATTTACCTGGTACCTTTATTTACTTTACAACCGCATGTTCGCTTCATCGGTATACATCTTTCCGGTGGCCGATTTTGACAATCCAAACCGTTAATTCATTATCCTGAATCGAATATACAATACGATATTTTCCCTGGCGCAATCGGTATCTCTCTTGACCCGTAAGCTTCTCACATCCAGATGGACGAGGATCTTCAGCAAGACCATCTATCTTGCTTAGAATGTTTCGCAGGTCTTTTTTGGGTATCCTTTTTACGTCCTTCCAAACCGATTCCCTGAAATAGATCTCAAATGCGGCCATCTTTTTTCAGCCTTTTAACCATCTCATCATAGCTGATCAGGGCTTCGTCCGCTCTTTCATCGAATGAGGCAAGGTCTTCAGCGTCCTCAGAGAGAGCTTCTCTTACAGCCGTGTTCACAAGATCAGAAATAGACCTTGACGTTTCGACCGCCTTCAATTTGAGGGCCTTGTGAAGAACCGGATCCAAATAAATGGTGGCTCGTTTTGCGGGTGTTGCCATAATGTCCCCCCCCCCCCCTATCGTTAGACGTTATAGCATTATAACGTTAAGACGTCAACAAATCATTATAGAAGCGACCGCCACCTGTACGTGGCGGGCGATGCAAACAAAGCCCGGTCCATCTTCAACGGCCTTGTGTATACCCACGAGTACAGGATACATGACCGGCATGTCGAAATTCCCGGCCTACCGGGAGGAGTGAATTTACGGGGTGCCGCGCCTTCGCTAAAGCTACGGCGATGCTGGGAGGTCTTCTATGTGAGAATACTGTTAATGGCGCGGCAAAATCGCTCAATAAAATCGCAATGCGGTTTTATTCAAAGAACGATGGGTTTACCCGCCTGTTTCAGGTATAGTTTTCACCTGAAGTGCGTGCAATTTTATTTTCCCATAAAGCACATCGGATCCCTGTCCCCGAACACATCCAGGCCGTGACTGTAAGTGCTCGCCAGACATCCGCCACACACCGGTCGAATGGCACAGGCGCTGCACGCCCTGCTCCCCGAGCGGTACTGACGGGCAGGTTCCGATTCATAGAGTGCGGAAAAGTCCTGTTCAAAGATATTTCCGATATAGGAGGGAAATTTTCGGCAGGCATGGACCTCGCCGTCGGGCAGGAGGGCTATGAAATTAAAAGCCGCCCCGCACCCGAAACCGGTGCATCCCCCTGTAAGAGGCACGTCTTCCCGGTGATGCAGGATGTTGATGAGATTATCCTTCAAACCCATAACAGGGTTTTCCCTGCAGGCCTCGATGTACTCCCTCAGGAACGCCACATAATCATCCACCTCCGGAAGTCGCAGATCGGCCCCCTCCCCTACCATGGACAGGCGATTGAAAGTAAAATAATCGACTTTGCCGCGAAGCACTTCCGATAGGGGCAGAACCGCCCCCATATTCTCCCTGGTGAGAGTGAGCATGACCATGGAATAAATATTCAGATCCTTCAATATTTCCAGGAATGACATGGTGCGGTCGAAATGACCCGGGCCGCGAATGTCGTCATTGTGTTCTCTGAGGCCTTCGAGGCTGACCTGAAAAAAAATGGGATGCTGAATTAGGATCAGGTCTTCCAACCGTTTCCTTGAAGCGGGATTCCCCAGAATGGCGGTGGCAAGTCCCCTCTCGGCCGCGGCGCGGTACAGTTCGTCGAAGTGGGGATAGAGCAAAGGATTTCCTCCCGTAAACGATACCTGCGCTTTGACGTGACGGCTCCGGCAGAAATCCCGGAAGTCATCCAGGATCGAGATCGCCTGATCCGGTTTTAGCGGAGACCGGTCGCTCCGGTCGTAACAGTGCTTGCAGTGAAGATCACAGGCCTGGGTGACATGCCATTGGAGGGTAAAAACGGGGGAAGACGCGTAATCTTCCTCCAGGGCCGGGTTGGTCTGAAAATGGGTGGAAGGTCTCCGGATCAGGGAGGGCGGGCGCAGCAACAAACCCCTCGATACGGCGCGGTCCAGGGCCCGGTCCAGAGCGCCGACCGGGATGGAACTTCCCTGCACAATCTCCACGGGGTCCAGGTCTTCGATCACGATCTTGAGAGCGAGAAGATCCTCCTCGGATGCCGGACCGATCAGGGTATCGCCTGTCTCCATGTCTTTCCACAGGAGGAGCATTTCTTCACCCGCCTCCGGTACCGGGTCTGAAACGTCGCCGTCGGAACCGAAAAAAGAGGCGAGCTGTCTCCAGGTAACCTCGAGGATCTCCAGACTCGGATTCACACACATCCGATCCGGATGTCCGGCACCCCCATTTGCCCATGCCTTCACCCTGTTCAGGCCCTCTTCAATGCGGGCAATCTCGGGAAGATACGCCGGCAATCCCCCGGATTCGGAGAGGCGTAAAAGACCGTTCCTGAAATTTTCCCGGGAAGTGTCTCCTTCCAGAGCGATTTCAAGCCCCGACCAGGTTTCAGGATCGATGAGACCACGGCACTTGGGATAGATTGTCTCGAGGATGTCGTCCATTGGTAAAGAATTCCGGCGTATCGTAGATCCCCGCCCCATTGGGCGGGAGGAGGATCAGTCTTTCCATGTTAAAATAAGAAAATTGGGGGTTTTTCCTTGTCCCTGGAAACTGTACGGGTCATGACCTCCTCGCGACGCCCGGGGTAACCTGAGTTCAGCCGGCCGAGAACGTCTTCAGCCGCTCAGGATAGGGCCGACCTATTTTATGGTCGGTTTTTTGGTGTTGCCATTTTTGGTGCAACCTGCACCGGGCAAACTACCCGCCTCAACCGCTCTTGCCGGGTTGTTCTTTTTCTGTCGGAGTGCTACCTGCATCCGATGGGCTACCGCCTCAACCGCTCTGTCCCGGAGGACTGTCACTCGGAGGCGGTTTGGGGCACCCCGTCAGAGTAAAACTGGCGCCGGTCATAAGGCCTGCGATACTCAACCCGGCAACGATCTTCTTGAGTTGCTTGAAATCCATGGTTCACCTCCCATAAAATTTAAAGGCGAACGGCATACTCCTCTTCGGGACACGGAAAACTCCCCCCTGAAAAGCAAAGACGGCACATGACCATTTTTCCATTAAAAATGAACTCCGGAAGATTTGGAATGGGTTGATTCCCTTATTTCTTCCGAATCAGGGCCTTATTTTTCGTATACAGGATAAACCCTACACTAGGGTAAACGGCACCCGGGAGACTGTCAAATTATAGCTTTCGGACAGCGCATTTCAAGGATTTAAAGTTGGGAGGGCATTGCGTGTGGAGCCGACCCCGCAAAAATTCGATCTGCCTTATACATTGGCAAACCGCTTCATATACGACTTGATTTTCTGGTGCCCTGCCCCTTCCTTGGCGGTGATTTATCGTCGGCCCTTGTTAAAGGTTGAATCTTCAATCCTTTCACGGCGACGGGATGACCGCCCCGGCCAGGCGGCCCCCAACCAGATCGATCCCCTCTCCGAATATCCCCCCCATGACGGCAAAACCCACGAGCGTCTCAGGATTTTCGCGGGAGAATTGTGCCAGGAATCCATCCCTCTCCTCCTCGGTCATGCCCGCCCGTTGGAGGAGGGTCGCCGTTCCGGGGTTTTCGGAGGCAAACACTTCGTGCACCATGCGCATGTATTCGTAGGACGGAAAGAAGAGCAGGTAGTTTCCTATCCGCTGGGAGACGATGGAGGAGATCATTCGGGCCACCTGTTGCTTGGTCCTGTCCCGCAATCGGTAAAGCGTGGGAATGCCGTCTGCTGTCAGGGGGCAGAGATTTTCCCTTTTATCGTTATCACAAAAAAATTCTTCGCGTCCTTAGCGTCTTCGCGGTTCAGCCTTTAATGATGCCTTTATGGTGAATCAGGGGGGCTACGTTATGGTTGACGCCCTGCATGTTTTGGATCATACTTTCAAATTTGAAAACAAACCTGAAGCGTGGGGAGGCACGATGGGATTTTTCAAATTTCTTTCGGGAAAAGGCCCAGAAGAAATCGAAACTAAGGGCGACGGATTTTTTGACGTTGGTGAATACGGCGCTGCAAAACTCGAATACGAAAAGGCACTGGACAAACTGACCGACAAATCAACCGGAAAGACCGGGGATATCAAACGGATCAAGGAAAAACTGGTCCGGAGCAAGGAGGCCCTGGCCAATGGCCACAGGGAGACGGCGCTGAGCTTCATGGATACCGAGTATTGGGACGAGGCCGAAGAGAGACTGCACCTGGCCCTGGACCTGACTCAAGACGCCCGGCTCCGGGGTGAGATAGAAAAAATACTGGAAGAGATTCAAGAACAGGTCTCTGAAGCCGCAAGGCAGGAATTCTCCGATGTCTATCTGGAGGAAGACGAGACCCAGATAAGCAAGATAAACCCGGAAGAAGAGGAATACTTCGTGGCCCTCTGCAGCGCCCTTTCCGATGAGGAACGCAGGGCATACTACAGTTATGGTGAGGCCTTTCAAAAGGGTTTCGTCGCCCTGAACCAGGGTGACTTTGAATCGGCCGGGAGTGAGTTGTCCAGGGCACTGAAAGAGCATCCCGAAGACGGCGGTTATATTCTTCTTGAGCTTGCGAGCGCATATCTGAACCTCGGCCGACAGGATGAGGCCTACGACCTGCTCAATGATTTTCTCGAAGGGCATCCGGATTCCCTCAAGGCCTATTCCATCCTGTGCGAAATTCTGTGGGAGCGGAAAGATTTTGACCGGGCCCTGAAAATCCTGGATGGCTGCCCCCGGGAAGGGGTTGATCCGGTGGCGCATCTGCTGCTCTGGGGAGAAACGCTGTTTCAGGCCGAAAGATATCAGGAGGCCGAGAATCTGTTCCGGGGGGTCCTCCAAACCCAGGGCTGGGAGGAGAACGTGGCCCGTTCCCTTGCCCGGGTCTACGAAGCGGCGGGTTCGCCCGAAAAGGCCCGGGATCTGTACCTTGAAATCATGTCGAATTGCCAGAGCTGCCGGCGTGCCGTAGATCCTTTGATCAAAAAACGATTTGCCGATATCGGCTACGAAATGGGGAATCACACCGTGGGAATCCTTGAACTCTATCTTTCCCTTATCCAGGAAGATCCTGACAACCGCAAGGACTACTACCGGAAGATCAGCCGGATATATGCCTCCATGGGCAATGAAAACGAAGCCGGGCGGTTTCGTGCCTTCGCGGAAACGGACCCGGTCGAGAAATGAAGTTTGAGAGAGGTTTGAGATGAGCACATCGTTTGATCCAGCGAAAAATGATTCCACAACCATCAGGAACCACCTCCTGCCGGGTGACATGGGTTCCATCGTCTATCTACACGGAATACTCTATGCTAAAGAATATGGTTTCGACCATACCTTTGAAGCCTATGTAGCCAAGCCGCTTGCAGAGTTTATCGATTCGCGGGCCGATGGTCAGAGAATCTGGTTGGTGGAAAAGGAGGGTAAAATCGAGGGTTCCGCCGCCGTTGTCCGGTATACACAGCATGAAGCGCAGCTTCGTTGGCTGCTTCTTCACCCTGATATTCGGGGACATGGGATTGGAAAACACATGGTGGAAGAGGCCGTCAAATTTTGCAGGGAGGAGAGGTATGAGTCCATTTTTCTCTGGACCGTGAGCACTCTCAAGGCTGCCGCCGCCCTTTACAAGTCGGCGGGTTTTAAAATGACCGCAGAAAATAGGATCAAAACCTGGGGCACCCTTGTGACGGAAGAACGTTACGATCTCGTTTTGAAGTGAAATAATTGAACCACCCGCGCCTCCTAATAAACTTTATGGATAATGTGGTTCAACGAAATCTATAATCACCATATAAAAAAAATTTTCTTGAGGCAGTCTCGACCATGAGGGAATCTAAAAGGCGCAAGACGGCAGCCATCATCGTAAATCCCTTCTCCGGAAAAGGGTTAGCCTTGGCGACGGCTCTGGAAGCCCTTTTCATTCTCAAACAGGCAGGGGTCAACGTCGAGATTGTGAAGACCCTGGGCCCGGGCCATGCCCGTGAGTTTGCCGGTAATTTTGCCTCATCCGTCGATGTCCTTGTGAGTGTAGGCGGTGACGGCACCTTGAACGAAGTGGCAAATGGTGTGATCGAGGCCGGTTCTGTGACCCCCATAGCCGTTGTTCCCACAGGCACGGCGAATGTCGTGGCAAGGGAACTGGCCCTCCCGAAGGATCTTAAGGCCCAAGTCATGCTGGCGGTGGAAGGCCGAGTCCGACGGCTGGACATGGGCTGCGCCGGGGGGCATCACTTTGCCATGTGCGCCGGTGCGGGCCTGGATGCCGCTATCGTGGAGGCCGTTGCGCGAAGGCGATCCGAGCAAGGCATCGGCATGTGGCACTATGTGGCCCCGGCTATCCGAGAGGCCTGGGACTATCGATATCCTCCCCTCCGGGTCACGGTGGATGGGGCACCCGTTGACGAATCCGCCACCTTTGTCGTGGTCGGAAATATAAGTCGCTACGGAGGACTGTTCCGCCTTTTTGAGGACGCCTCACCGGAAGACGGTCTGCTGCACGTCTGCTGCTTCCATGGAAGGCGCCTTCCTGATCTCATGCGCTATGCCTGGGCCGCATTCCGCGGGTCCTTATCCAAACTGGGGGACGTAGATTACTATCGGGGAAAGCGAATTACCCTGGCATCCGATGAAAACGTTCCGGTCCAAATCGACGGCGACCCCGGAAGTAAATTGCCCATGACCCTCACCGTCCGGCCGAAAGCCGTATCCTTTTGTGCGCCCGCCTGAATCGACTCCTCTTTAAAATGAAAGGGACTAAAGTAATAATGCGCGTAACTACTCAGCTAGATAGGCTGTAGGCATTTAGGCTGCGAGGTACCGCAGGAAGGGAACATGCGTGATCATAGGAAACTCAGAGCGTTTGAATTGGCTGATGAAGTGGTACTTCTGATCTATCGAGCAACCAGAGAATTCCCCAAAGAAGAAATGTATTGTGAAAGCCGAGAAGGTTTTGGGCGCGCTGCTTCGATCAATGCGCGGATAGCGAAGGGTTCGGAAACTAATAGCCTCTAGCCTACAGCCTAACCAACCTGAACAGTTACCAATGCGCCAGGACTTCTTACTGCTGCGGCGTGGAGAGCATCCCGATCAGTTCTTCCCTGGATAGAGTCTTTAACAGACCCGGATCGTCTTCTTTGACGATACTGTCCATGAGGTTGCGCTTTTTTTCAATGATGGCCGAAATCTTCTCCTCCAGGGTTCCCACCGTCACAAGCTTGAACACCTGAACACCGCGCTTTTGCCCGATCCTGTGGACCCTGTCCGTGGCCTGATCTTCTTTTGCCGCATTCCACCATCGATCGTAGTGAATCACGACGGAAGCCGCCACCAGATCCACGCCGATGCCGCCCGCTCGGAGGCTGCCCAAATAGACCCGACAGGCAGGATCATCGTTGAACCGCTCCAGGATCTTGCCGCGATTCCGGCTCGCCCCGGTCAGGCTGACAAAACCGACGCCTTCCGTTTCTAAGTGACGGGCCATGATCTCCAGCATACCGAGATATTGGCTGTAGACGACGACTTTCTGGCCACTATCCAGACTCTCGGTCAGGAGTTCCTTGAAGAGCTCCCATTTGCCTGATTCATATTTTTCAGCGGCCTCAGGGCCGCCGTCCAGGAGGGAGGGGTGATCGCAAATCTGCTTGAGCAGGTTGATGAGCGCAAATATATGAATGTAGGGGATGGGTTTATCGCTCTCTCCGAGTGCTTGCAGGAGGTCTCTTCCCCGGGTAGCGATCGTGTCCCGGTAGAGTTTCACCTGATCATCGCTGAGCTTGCAACTCCGGATATCTTCGATTTTCTCGGGTAATTCGTCAAGAACCATTTTTTTGAGGCGGCGCAGGGTGAAGGGGGACGTCAACCGACTCAGTTCCTTTTTCCTTTCTTCATCCTCAAACTGCTGGATGGGGATAACATATCGCTCCTCGAAATGTCTATCACTCCCCATATATCCCGGAACCGTCAGATCAAGCAGGGCCTTCAGTTCGGAAATCGTGTTTTCAATAGGCGTGCCCGTAAGACCGACTTTTATCCCGGCCCGGATATCGCGGGCGGCACGGTAACCCAAGGTCTCAGGATTCTTGATGTACTGAATCTCGTCAAAGGCCGCCAGAGAGAAGTCATAGGCCTTCAGATGGACGATATCCCGCCGAAGGACCCCGTAGGATGTCAACAAAACGTCGCATTTGAGGGCCTCCCTGAGGTCTCGGTGTCCGCCGTAATAGACGGCGGCCTTCAAACTCGGCACGTGTTCCCGAATTTTGTTTTCCCAATGACTCAGGACGGTGGTGGGGCAAACGACGAGGGCGGCGCTATTTGCCCGTCGCTGCTCCTTCAGAAAAAGCATCAGGGCCATGACCTGGTGGGTTTTTCCAAGGCCCATGTCGTCACAAAGCAGCCCTCCAAGGCCGTTTTCAAAGAGAAAAAGGATCCACTCAGCACCCAGTTTTTGATACTCCCGCAATGTGGAACGCATGCCCTTGAGGGGTGCAAGAGGCTTTGCCGGTTTCAGACTCAGGATACGGTTCAACAGCTTTTTGTCCTTCCCTCCACCCGATATGATGAAGGGGATGGGACTTCCGCTCTTGAGACGAAGCAGGTCCATTCGGGAGAGCTTCAAAGGACCGGATTCATCATCGGAGCGACTTTCGAAAAAGGGTTCCGAAACGCCGATGAGGTCGGGAGACTGGCAATCGACCCAACCCTCCTTGGTCCCGATATACCTCTGTCCGTCCCTTTTGGCGGACAGGATCTCATTCAGGGAAACAGACCCATTACCAAAAGCGTATCGTACGGAAAGCCAGCACCAGTCACGGTCAATGGACTCGGGGGATATTTCTATCCGATCGATGTGCTTATAGACTCGCAGGGCACGCACTTTTTCATCGGCCATATGCCGGCCTTCACGGATCTCCTCACCATAGGTTTCCAGGAACACGGGCACCTGTGATTTCTTGAGCACCATCTTGACGGGCGCCCGGAACCGCCGCTCCTTTCCGGGCCGTTCCAGTTCTGCCATGATCCCCAATTCCTTGACAAAAACCAGATCCCCATATCTGAAACGCTCCAGATCCTCTCTCTGGAAAAACCGTTCCTCCCCGTCCTCCTGAATCAACCGGATCAGCGGCAGGACCTCCAGATCCAGTTCGGTATTCAGGGTCACATTGAAGAGAGACTTGAGAGGGACAGGATGAATCGGCAGATCGTTCTGGTTGGGCAGATATTCCTTGAATGCCGTCAGGACGCTTCTGACCATATGCCTGGGGACCACCATCCGAATGACGGGCCTCCGGTTCGCGTCTCTGCAGGTGACGGTGAAAAGCCCGGAGCCTTCTTCAATGGCCGGGTGAAACGTGCACCCTTCCGTGCCGAATTCCCTGTACCCGTGATAGGCCACCCGGTACCACAGGCTTTCCTCGAAAACAAGGCGCCTGGTCTTGAAACCCTGATCGAGCATGGCCCTTTCGTTTTCCGCCAAAGTGAGTCGTGAGAGCATCTCAAGGGCGCTGCCCCGTTGGGGCACCTGGGTTTCATCGGACAGGATGACACATCTTTCCAAAAAACGGGAACCGTCCGAAGCCTGAGACAGATAGGAGATCAGCTCGTTCCCCTCGGGGTCATAGGCCCTCAGGGTTGCGCCGTTTTCAAAAGTTCCCCTGTTAAAGCGTACCGCTTCAAGGGGAGGGCCTGAACCCTCAGCAAGAAGAACGGCGAGGCGGTGCCAGATGCTGGCTCTGAAATCCTCTTCCAGATCCTTGTCGCCGATTTTCTTGCGTAAGAACTTGATCACCTCGCTCAATTGCAGGATGTGGGAACAGGTCCGCCGTTTTGAAAGGGCGCAGGTGCAAAATCTCTGGGGCGGTAATTCCCTTTTTCCCTGGGTAAAAACGGCAATGCCGGGCCTCCTGTCCCCTGGGTCGGGCATGAGAGCGAAGGCATGACGGTGAAATTCACATCGGTTCAGAATCCGGCGAGAAAGGGCCATTTTTATTTTGGACTTATTTGTAGAAGGCCTTGCCTTCGATGCTTCTTGTAGTTTTGGCGTCTCATGCATCTTCTCTATTTTATCCCTGCGATCGCCTCACCGATATTGCGGGCATGGGAGCGAATGTTCTGGTAGGCCGCAAGGATATCCGTATAAAGGAGCCCGGCCGTGACTTCGCATTCCTGTCGGTCGAGGCGGTCAATATGCGCATTTCGCAGTTGTTTGATGGTCTTCAGTAAGGACTTGCTTCTTGCAGCAACCTCATGGAGCATTCTCGGCCGTTCCTCTACAAAAGACAGGGTACATAAGGCAATGAACGAGAGAAGTTCATTCTGGGCCGTCAGAAGACCCTCCCTGGCGTCCTGACTGAACACGATCTGTTGTTGTTCCCTTCGAATGGCGTATTTTGCGAGCATTTCGCAGTAATCGCCGATAGACTCATATTCTTCCGCAATACGGATGTATCGACGCGTGCTCTCAGCCACCTGGGGGCCGGGCGAACTCTGGAGCAATCGGGCAAGAAAATGTGAGACCTCGGTTTGAATGTGGTCTATGATGTTTTCATATTTAAAGACCTTATGGGTGAGCTGGGTATCGACCTGGGGTGAAAAAAGTAACGGTTCCGTCCACTTGAACATGCTGGTCACCAATTGAGACATCTTCATGAGTTCTTTTTTCGCCTCTCCGATGGCGATGGAGGGCACGGAGATGATGTTGTAGTCGATGAACTCCAGACGCTTTTCAACCTTGACCTTATCGCTCGGCACGATCCAGGTGGCGATTTTGACCAGGACTCCTGCAAGGGGCACTAACAGTATCGTGTTGAAGATGTTAAATATCGAGTGGCCCGCCGCAATATGAGCGGCGATATAAGGTTTCGTGCCGTCGGCGGCGACAAAATCCATGGCACCCGGAACGACATAATCCACCAGGCGCAAGAACCAGGGGAACAGGATGATCATATAGGACACACCGATAATGTTGAACATGGAATGGACCCGCGCAGCCCGCTTGGCCATAAAATTGGTTCCGATAGAGGCGAGTTCCATGGTCACGGTGGTCCCGATATTCTCACCAAGGACCAGTGCTGCGGCCGCGGGATAAGTGATCAGGCCCTGGTTGGCAAGTGCAATGGTTATACCGATGGTGGTCGAGCTCGACTGGACGACAAGGGTCAACAGGAAACCCGCCAATACGCTCTTGGTGATCTGACCAAGATTATCCGCACCGAACTGGGCAAAGAAGGGCATGAAATCAGGGCTGTCCCGAAGCGGATAGAAAGCTGTTTCCATGAGCCTTAGCCCGAAAAACAGCATCCCGAACCCCAGAAAGATCAACCCCCAATTTTTCACCGTCTGGTTTTTTGAAAAAATATGCATGGCCACGCCCAAGCCCAGAAATAAGAGGGCATAGCGTGTGATTTTGATGACGATGATCCATGAGGTGATGGTCGTGCCGATATTGGCGCCCATGACGATGCCCACGGCCTGAGTCAGCTCCATGAGACCGGCATTGATAAAACCGACGATCATCACGGTTGTGGCAGAACTGGACTGAATCAGTGCCGTGACGCTGAGCCCCACGAAGACGCCCATGACCCGGTTTCTGCTCAACAGGCCGAAGATCTGTTTGAGCCGTTCACCCGCAAGTTCCTGGAGACCGGTGGACATCCTTCTCATGCCGTACATGAAAAGGCCCAGGCCTCCGATGAGATTTATGACGACGCTGCTCCAATGGATTTCGTTAATGGCTGAATGTCCTTTCGGTTTTCTTGAATGTCAGGATTTGCTGCATACACCTGAAAAAATGACTTCAATACACTTGACGCCATGAATTTATAAACCAAGAAGGGCATGTTTTCAAGCCCTGATAACCACACCTGATCCCCCATCAAGGTTTGATATACAAATGCGGCGTTTGATTTAGGGACATCCCGTGCCCCGATTCTATCGAGGCGGAATGGAATATCGCCGCCCGGATACCGGTTTTTTGAAAACTTTTGACGACCGATGACGATTTTTCTTGTCATGGACGGGTTTTTTCCCTAAGACCTGTCTTTGAAACAGAGGAGGTTATAGGGGATATGAAATGCACCATTTGTGGAACGCACCTCGATTCCATCGAAGAAGCCATAGAAAAAAAATGGATTCTTTCCTTTTACGAAGGGGATGAATTGCATGGCCCTGCCTGCTGGGATTGTTCGAGAAGCCTTCTCGAAATCTGCGAAGACGGGGAATTTGTGGTAAAAAACACCTTTTCGGGGAAAATCATCTACCTGGAAGAATTCCTTGGTGGCGAGGGGTACGAACCCCTATCCATGGGGCTCATCTTCAATTGACGCCGTTCCGTTGCCCGGTTGCATTGCCGGTGATCAGGAATTTTTCTAAATATCCTGATTTCACAAACGATATGCAAATTAGGCGGTGGAGTTAGGCCCCCTCCCCGGTTGCCATTCTTGCCTATGTCATGTATCTTGTCTTTCAGCAATGCGTTCCCGAAAAGAACCCCGGCCCCGAGGACCAAGCTTTGTTCAGCCCCCTCGAAGGGACCTTCACAAGCGCCGACAAAAAAGGATCAAAGTTAAGGAGATAACATGGAGAAGCGCCACAAGTTTTCCATCTGGTATGTCCTTCTGGGTGTCTGGGTCGTTCTGTTGGCTCAAAACTACCTCCATTCCGCCTTTGCCATCAAAACAATTCCCTACAGTGAGTTCCTCAGTCTCCTCAAGCAGGACAAGGTGGCGGAGGTCGCCATTTCCGCCAACCAGATTCAGGGCAAATTGAGGGGGGGCGACCCCGGTTCGACCAAAGGAGAACTCTTTAAGACCGTAAGGGTCGATTCGGAGATATCAAAACTGCTGGAACAATATCGGATCGATTTCAAGGGACAGGTGGAATCCACTTTCATGAAAGACCTGTTTTCCTGGGTGTTCCCTATCTTTCTCTTTATCGGGATCTGGTACTTCATGATGAAACGAATGACCGGCCAGCAGCCGGGTTTCATGACCCTTGGCAAAAACAAGGCCAAGATCTACATGGAGGATGAGCTGGGTGTGACCTTTGAAGATGCCGCGGGAGTCGATGAGGCCAAACAGGAACTTGTGGAGGTCATCGACTTTCTGAAGGAGCCGAAAAGGTTCACCGAGCTGGGAGGTAAGATGCCCAGGGGAATCCTTCTCGTCGGGCCGCCGGGAACGGGAAAGACCCTCCTGGCCAAGGCCGTGGCAGGGGAGAGCCGTGTGCCCTTTTTCAGCCTGAGCGGTTCCGAATTCGTCGAGATGTTCGTGGGTCTGGGGGCGGCCAGGGTCCGGGACCTTTTTACTCAGGCCAAACAAAAGGCCCCCTGCATCATCTTTATCGATGAACTGGACGCCCTGGGAAAGGCAAGGGGCGTCGGAAACATGGGAGGCCACGACGAGCGGGAGCAGACCCTCAATCAGCTCCTTGTGGAAATGGACGGTTTTGATCCCCAGGTGGGTGTGATTTTGGTGGCGGCCACGAACCGGCCCGAAATCCTCGACCCCGCCCTTCTTCGGCCCGGGCGTTTCGATCGCCATATCCTGGTCGACAGGCCGGATAAAAAAGGCAGAGAAGAAATTCTGAAAGTCCACTTGAAAAACATCACGGCTGAAAAGAACCTGGACGTGGAAAAACTGGCCGCCATGACGCCCGGCATGGTGGGGGCGGACCTTGCCAACCTGGTGAACGAGGCCGCGCTCTTGGCCGTCAGGAGAAACAAGAAATCCGTAGGGATGCCGGAATTCGAAGAGGCTGTTGAAAGGGTGATGGCAGGGCTGGAGAAAAAAAACCGCCTCATCAATCCACAGGAACGGGAAATCGTGGCCTACCACGAACTCGGCCACGCCGTCGTGGCCCTGTCCTTGCCCGGCACCGACCCTGTCCAGAAAATCTCGATCATACCCCGGGGCATCGCCGCACTGGGTTACACCCTTCAGGTCCCGACCGAGGACCGCTTCTTGATGAAAAAGAGCGAACTGCTCAATAAAATCGCCACCCTGCTTGGCGGTCGGGCCTCGGAACAGATCATTTTCGGAGATATCTCCACTGGTGCACACAACGACCTTTCCAAGGCCACGGAAATCGCCAGAAGTATGGTCAGGGAGTACGGCATGAGCGACAAGGTGGGGCAGGTCTATTTTGCCCGGGAAAAGCGTGCCCCCTTCATGAACATGCCCATCGAAGGTGGTGGAGAATACAGCGAGGCCACGGCGGAGGTGATTGATCAGGAAGTGCAGGAGATCATCTCCCTGCAGTATGAAAAGGCCCTAGAGATCGTCGAGACGGCGAAGGCCGTCCTGAAAAGGGCGGCCGTTGTGCTCCTGGAGAAGGAAAAAATAGAAGGGACGGAACTCGAGGCCATTATGGAAGAAATGGCCGCAGAGACTGCAGATGCCTGACATTCGTCTTTTTGTAAGAGTTTGGCCTTTTAAAAAAATGAAGGTCCTGGGCCATAGCTGAAGGCGTTTCAAAACCCTAAACAGTTACAAAAATGAAGTTTTGGGGTCATGAATTCATTTTACAAAAAAATTCCATTAGGGGGCAGGAGTCCATGACCAAAGAATTCTGGACCGTGACCGAAGTTGTTGAAATCTTCGAAGTGGAGGAACATTTCCTCGAAGAACTCGAGGAAGAGGAGGTCCTGTGCCCGACCTGTGGCAAGGAATCCCCGGCCAAGCTCTTTTCCGGGGCTGAGCTCGAGAAATTGCGTCTGGCCAAGATCCTGGTGGAGGAAATGGGGGTAAATCTGCCCGGGGTGGATATCATTCTGCGGATGAGGCAGAACATGGTCGACATGCGAAAGCAGTTTGATGCGATTCTGGAAGACCTTGCCGAGCGTTTCAGGGCATCTGACAGACGAGAACTTTAGTATGGTTTTTCACAAATACGCTAACAAAGACTGTGTAACGTTGACATTAATTGGTATCGGTGTACACCCGCAACTGGCTCACCACAGAGACACTGAGGACACAGAGGTGAATTCATTTTTTCATTTCCGTTGAGAGGACGGAAATGAAAATAACCAGACCCTGCGAGGCCGTCAACACCAGCGTCACAGCCGCTCAGGAATTTTTCACTTGCCCCCCTCTCAGGGACAAGTGAAAAGCGCCTTTTCTCAGTGTTCTCTGTGTCTCCAGTCACGCTACGGCGTGACGGGTGGTGAAAGTTGACGATGTAATACGTTAGAATATTTATGAACCAAGGCACTTAGGCATCACAACCGGATATTTTCCCTTACATCTTCCTTGTAAAATCTGTCCATCTTTTCCACCGCTTCGAGGATTTCCCGATCATCCGTCTTGGGGACCCTGACCGCCAGTTTCACCATCAGATCGCCTCTCTTTTTGGTCTTCAGATTGACGGCGCCTTTGCCCTTCAGCTTGAGCGTCTGACCACTCTGGCTTCCGGGGGGCACTTTGACCTTGACCTGACCCTCTACAGTGGGAATCGTGATAGTTCCGCCGGCCATGGCTTCACGCACCGTCACCGGAATATCCATAAAAAGGTCGTCCCCTTCTCTTCTCAAAAAGGAATGATCCCTGACGTGGATCACCAGATAAAGGTCCCCGGGTTGCCCACCGTTCACCCCCGGTTCCCCTTTCCCGGCGACCCGGACTTTGGATCCCTCCTTGACCCCCCGGGGGATCACGACCCGGAGGGTCTCGGTCCCGACCGCCTGCCCACTGCCGCCGCATTGGGCACAGGGGGTGCCCGTCTTGCCGTGACCATTGCATTGGGGACAGGGTTTGGTGAAATGCATGGGGCCCTGTGCCACCTGAATCCGCCCCGAACCGCCGCACGCGGTGCAAGTCGTCATCGTGGTTTTGGGGTCGTTCCCGGTGCCGTTGCAGCCTGGGCATGCCTTTGGTTTCTGCATGGATAATTCCGTTTCAAACCCCTTGAGGGCCGAAATCAGGTCAATGGTCAGGTCATGCTCGAAGTCCCGACCCTTTTTGACCGTGGCCCTTCGAAATCCGCCGCGCTCCCGCCCAAAACCGAAAAGATCTCCGAAGACATCTTCATAATTGTGATATTGGCCGAAATCCGCGCGACCCGGCCCCCCGCCGGCCGTTCCCGCCTGTTGCTGATAAGCACCCCATTTCTTGTATTCCCTGGCCTTTTTCGCATCAAACCCGGCCTGAAGACCATCTTCCCCAAACTCATCATAGAGTTTTCTTTTCCCCTTATCTCCGAGGCAGTCATAGGCAACGGAGATGTCCTTGAATTTCAGTTCCGCCTCCTTGTTTCCCGGATTGATGTCCGGGTGCCATTTCCTGGCCAGTTTCCGATAGGCCTTTTTTATCTGATCCTGTGAGGCATCCCTGGGGACCGCCAGTATCTCATAGAAATTATGGGCCATAGATCACACCACCCTACATCTTTATAAAGTCACTTTGACACTGTTTCAATAGCGTCTAAATTAAAATATATTTTCGCTCCAGGCTTTGTAAAGATCCGAGTCCAGAGGGCCCGGCTTTGATTATCCCCAGAGGGAATTTGGTTTACCGGCATTTGACGATTTATGGCGTACTGGGGTATTGGAGTGATGGAAGAAACCCCTTTTTTCATCGCTCTCAGAAAACAGATCCCTGGAGAAAATCTAAAAGTTTAAAGCTCTTTTTTTTAAACCAACACTCCATCAATCCCAGTGCTCCATTACTCCGGTTGATTTATACGGGCAGAGCCATTGATCTCTGCCCCACGCGCTCCGGGATCTTCGACTGGACCCTGAGGGCCAGGTTTTCTAAGGCAAATAAAACCATACTTTAGCAGCGCATTATATATTTCACCGTAACTGTTTAGCCTTTTGGAACCCATTCAGCATTGGACGGGTCATGGCAATCTCTTTTCAAAAACGAAAAAACGTTGCCCGGGAATCCGCAAAAGATCTTCGCCAAGGCGGGCGAAGCGCTTCTCTAACAGTTCCAAGCAAGTCTTTCCGTGGTATTCACTGACGAGGTTCATCGCCGCCCTCGTTGCCCCGTTTTCATCAAGCTACCCGATAGGCCTTCGTTTTTGAAAAGATATTGCCATGACCAAGGACCTTTATTTTAACAAAAGGCTAACCTCTTACTATATTTCTTTACTTGTGGACCTTTCTGATGAACTCCTCGACCTCGGGAATGCCCCCCTGGTAGACCAAATAACCGTTATAGGGTTCTCTATCCGTGATCTCCCCCGCAATCGGCGTCAGCATCAGTTCCTTGACCTTGTCCGGATCGCTCGTTTGCCCCAGTGCCCAGGCGAGTTTGACATAGGCCACTTCCGGCAGCATGTTTTGTGCGGGCACGACGCCGAGGCCCATGAGAACCCTCCCCGTTTCATAGACGAACATATGGGCATATCCCCACAGGGTCTGAACGGTCATATACACGGGAATTTTCTTCTCGGCGCATTTCTTGATGGGCTCATAGAGGGGTTTGTTCACGTGTCCCAATCCCGTGCCGGCAATAACGATACCCTTGTAGCCGTTATCGATAAGGGAATAGACCATATCCGGCTGCATGTTGGGGTAGTAATAGAGCATGGCCACCTTTTCCTCGAAATAGGGCAGGATCCGGACATTTTTATCCTTCCGGCGGCGGTTGTAGTCCTGCCTCAGGGGTATGACCCCTTCCCGGGTCACCGTGGCCAATGGAGTGTGCCCGATAGTTCGGAAAGTCGAGCGATAGGAGGAATGCATTTTGCGCACCCGCGTCCCCATGTGCAGGAGTCCGTATTCATCGGAGGTGGGTCCGAACATGCAGACCATAACCTCTGCGATGTCCGATCGGGCCGCCGCCGTCGTAGCATGGATGAGGTTCAGGGCCGCATCGGAAGAAGGCCTGTCCGAGGACCGCTGGGAGCCGACCAGGACGATGGGAACGGGCGAGTTCTGGACCATGAATGACAGGGCCGATGCGGTATGGTGCATGGTATCCGTCCCATGGCCGATCACGATGCCGGCCACACCCTTTTTGATCTCTTCTCCTATGGAAATCGCCAGCTTCTTGTATTCCCAAGGGCCCATGTTTTCACTGAACACCGCCACGACCTTTTCGGTCTCCAGGTTGCAAATATCGGCCAGTTCAGGAACGGCGCCGTAGAGTTCTCCCGGTGAAAAGGCCGGGATGACGGCCCCGGTGCGGTAATCCAGGCGCGAAGCGATAGTACCCCCCGTTCCAAAGAGCTTGACGCGGGGCAGATTTTCGGAAAAGGGGAATGCCTTTTCAGGAATTTTGTAGTGGGCCTCCCGGTAACCCTCCTCTTTGATGTCCGAGACGGTATCCACGTCGATACCCACATTATATCCCGTGGCCAGCTTCAGGACAATGTGACGGTCATCGTCGTTTTCGGCCCGTGGCAGGATGATCCCGCTGAAATCCCCGCGCGTCGTCATGACGACGGCTTCGGTCCACACGCGGATGTTATATTGCTTTAAAAGGGCGAGGGCCTTTCCCTTGTATCCCTTGAACAATTCAATCATTGGATGCCTCCTCTTGGGAGAGGACTTTGTCGATCTCTCGTTTGAGTTCTTTCAACGGCATATTCCCGAGCGCCAGGGGGCGAAGATTCCCCATAATCCAATCCGCCTCGGCCTCAGGCGTATCGGTCGTTCCGATCTTCCTGAACATCTTTCTCAGGCTGCCGATATTTTTCAGGATCTCTGCAGGCTTGTGCCTTTCATAGCGTATGGTGTTGAGGACGGAACGGAAGTCCATTTGAGAATACTGATACACGACCGGAAGCATCTCAGGAAGGATGTCCAGGGCCAGTCCCTGTTTTTCAACAAAGGCCAAGAGATCATAGATCCTCCCGTAATCAAAAGGGGCGACGGGTTCGAACTGACCCTCCACGTGTTTCACGCGGTGCCCGAAAAGGGCGGCCACAAACTTGGGCTCCAGGGAGAAGTCCCGGATGATCCGTTCCATGATAGGCATAAGATTGTTCCTTAGGATATAGGGACAGGTATCCTCCGGGACCTTCCATCTTTTGAGCTGGTTCAATCGCCTCTTGAGATCCACCGGCAGTCTGTCTTGAATCCCTTCGATAAACTCGTCCTCGATGGGGATGGGCGCCGAATCCGTATCCGGATACATTCGATCGGCACCGGGCAGGACCCTTTCAAAAATGTTCGTCCCGTCCGGAAACGATTTCCGGGTTTCCTGGGGAACCCCCTCAAAAGCCATCCGGCATCGCTCTTCGATGGTCTCCAGGGCCGTTTGCAGGTCCTCTTCCGGTGCCCAGATGACGACCTGCGCATCGTTGCTCTTGCTGCCCAGGAGTTTACTCCGCTTTGCCAGGAGATCTTCATTAAAGACCGGTTTGAGGTCCTCGGAATGAAGCATGTTCGGGATTTCCAGACAGGCAATGACCTTGAGACGCCCGATCAACTCATCGGCAAAGGTCTGCCCGGGTTGGGTAAAAAAGGACAAAACCCCTCTGAATTCGGGGAGTTTTCCGGCAACCAATTTCCAACCCTTCTCCATGGCCTCCTTGATGGCCGGGAATTGGATGTCGGAAACATCGAAATTGATGGTCTTGAACGCGGGTTTCCATGATCCTGGATCAGAAATTCGCCTCCGAAGTTCGTCTCGGATCTCGAGCAGAGCCTTTTGCCTGAAGGCCTCGTTGTGGGTCAGTTCGGGGATCGATCGGATATGCGAGACGCCTTTGATCTCCACCCGGGTGCCGCCCTTGATGCTCACGTTGACATCTTCCCGGGCCGCACCGATGCCCACCCGGACTTTCCCGGAACTTCGGTTCAGGAAGCGAATATATTGCGCGGCTTCCCTGACCTGTTCAGGCGTGACCAGCTCCGGATAGGTCACCACTTCAATAAGGGGAATGCCCAACCTGTCGGTGGCATAAGTCCGTTCGTGCCGGAAATCGGAGATCTCCCTGCAGGCGTCCTCCTCCAGACTAAGCTGGATGATTCTCACTTTTTTTCGTTTCAGGGGAATTTCACCCTCTATCCCCACGATCGCGGTTCTCTGAAACCCGGCGGGAATGCTCCCGTCCAGGTATTGCTTGCGGGTGATGTGGAGCTCTCCGACGATATTCTGCTTGAGCATAAGGGAAATCTCGACGGCATATTCCAGGGCCTCCCGGTTGAGGGGAAAGGGGGGGGTATCATCCACTTCATAGGTGCAGGCGGTCTCGTTTTTGATGCGGTAGACGATATTCTTTTTTGTTTTGAACTCCATGAGGGCCGTGCCGTCATAGGTGCCCATTTCGGAAAGCGTGGGGCGCATGTGACGGACGATTTCCGCATCATACTGATCGAAGTCCTGGTACTTTCCCACCGGGCAGCGACAAAAGAGCTTCTCCCTGGTCTTGAGCTGCTGGTGAACCTCCAGTCCGCTCTTGAAGCCGAGCTTTTTATAGACTGCGGGCCTGGCCTCCTTTCGCGGGATATAGCCGACAATACGCTTGGTGGTTTCGTAGTTCTCTTTCGGATTGAATCGTCTTCCCATAACAGTCCTTAACCCAGAGGGTTCAAAGCCAAGAATTCCGGCCCGGAGAGGATTTATTTTAACACAGAAAACCCGTATCTTTCACGCATAACGAAACCTTCGACGGGTCAACCGAAGATTCCCGCCTTTCTAAACATGGCAGATCAAAAATAATTGGCATCATAGAACAACAAACCTTTGTTTTTCAAGGTGATTTTTAAAGCCCGAGCAGGGTCCAACCCCCTCATGGCATCAACCACCGGGGTAAGAAGGTGGAAATGTCGGGAACGTAGGTGATGAGCATGAGGCACAGAAGCAGGAGAAACAAAAACGGCATCACCGCCTTGGCGACTTCCGTGAGGCTCTTACCGGTAATCCCCATGGACACAAAAAGATTGAGCCCAAAGGGGAAGGTGAGAAATCCGAATTCCACATTGACGATCATCATGATAGCAAAATGGATCAGGTCGATGTCAAATTTCTGGAGGGTGACAAAAAGGATGGGAGAAAGAACGAGAATGGCCGAGACGATATCCATCAGGCAACCGATGATCAGGAGCAGGATGTTGATGGCAAACAGGAAGATGTATTTGTTGCCGATATGGGCGACAATGAATTCCGCTGCCTTGACCGGTAACTGCTCCCTCGTAAGCAACCAGATAAAGGTCATGGCGCAGGCGATGATAAAAAGGAGCGACGCGGACAGGACCGTCGCTTCCCTCAAAGTTTTATTAAACTTGGCCCAGGTGAGGCCTTTATAGATGAAGACCTCCACGATCACCGCATAGACCACGGATACGGCCGCCGCCTCGGTCGGTGTAAAGACACCGGAGTAAATACCGCCGAGAACGATCACGGGCATGGCCAGTCCCCAGGACGCCTTCCTGATGAGACCGATACCTTCCCTGAGGCTTGCCTTCCGGGGCGTGTGCCAGTTGTGCTTCCTGGCCAGGGCGACGGAGTAGAGAATCAGGACCCCGCCGATAAGCAGACCCGGCACAAAACCGGCCAGAAAGACCCGGCCTACGGAGACATTCATGACCAGACAATAGAGTACCATGGGAATGGACGGGGGAATCAGGATCCCCAGAGATCCGGCGGAGGTCAGGAGACCGATACTGAATTTTTCACTGTATCCGCTCTTCGTCAGGGCCGGGATCATGATGGCCCCGATGGCGATCACCGTCGCGGGACTGGATCCGGAGATGGCCGCGAAAAAGATACAGCCCAGGATGGAGGCGATGGCAAGCCCCCCTCTAAAGCGTCCCACGATGAGGTTCATGACGTCGATAAGGTACTTGGAAATGGAGCCTTCCGCCATGATGCTGCCGGCGAGGATGAAAAAGGGAATGGCCAGAAGAATAAAGTTGTCCATCCCGTTAAAGAGCTGCTGGACCAAGGCCTGAAGCGGGACGCCCAGGTAAAAGAAAAGCGTGGCCCCGGTGACGGTAAGGAGGACGATGGAAATAGGCGTGGACAGGAGCAACAGGACCCCGAAGAAAACAAACATGAAAGTCGTCATGGGGTGCCTCCTGATCGCTTGAAGGGCTCTTTTTGTGCGATCGCCCTCCCATGCTTTACAGCCTTCACGAGAAAACGGAAGGAAATGACCGCCGAAAAGACGCCGATGGGCAGGTAGGGTATCCACATGGGGACCTGGGTGGCCGGCGTCAGGACCTCGAATCTGTATAGCTTTCCGATCTGTACCCAGGCGAAATAACAGACCACGGCCATAATAAAGCTCGATACGAGGTTGGCAAGCACCTTGAGAAGATGCGCGAACCGGTCCGGGACATACTGGGTCAGGGCCTCCATACTGAAATGGGTCCCGTATTTTACACCCAGCCCGGCCCCCACAAAGGTGACGAGTACGGTCAGATAACGGGCCCACTCCTCAAACCAGTCGTAGGCGATATTGAACCCATAACGCATGACCACCTGGAAGGTGGCCCCGAAGGCGATGATGAGCAGGAGATACCCCACAAAAAATTCTTCAGCATCATTGATGATTTTCAAAAATTTCTGCATGTTTTGCCCCGTTCTTCTTATTTCCCTTATGAGAAAAGCGGAAGGGATGAGGCTTGCTGCATCCCGCACCGACCCTGAGAAACGGGGCATACATTACCTGCACGGCGCAATTTTGTCCATAGCAAGTCCCTACATGCTTTCTTGACAACTGGAATGATGGAATATCGGGATGGCGAAAAAATGGGAGGGGACCCCCTCCCCAGTGGTCCGTCATTATACACGCTGAACACAGAAGGAATCTTGGGGTCCGGTGCTAACGACCCAAAAATTCGGTTTTAGATCCTTGAAAGAATAATCCGAGAATCCGCCACGACGCAGCCCTGCCCCTTCGGGTAGACGATCAGGGGGTTGATGTCCAGTTCCTTGATTTCCGGGTGATTGGAAACCATTTCAGAGAGTCGAAGGAGGGAGAGGGTGACCGCCTTGATGTCTGAAGGCGGATTTCCCCGGATCCCCTTAAGCACCTGGTAGGCCTTGATCGATCGCACCATGTTCTCAGCACTGCTCTGCCACATGGGCGCCAGACGGAAGGTCACATCTTTTAAGGCCTCCACAAAGACACCGCCCAACCCGAACATGCAGATCGGTCCGAACTTGGGGTCCCTGCTGGCGCCGAGAATCACTTCCAGACCCTTACCGGCCATCTGTTCGATGAGGACGCCGTTGATCCGGGCCGAGGGGTTGTATTTCTTCGCATTCTCAATGATCTTTTCAAAGGCGATCTGCGCCCTGGCAATCGTCTTGATGTTAAGTTGTACCCCTTGCGCATCGGATTTGTGAATGATGTCCTGCGAATCGATTTTCATGACGACGGGGAGCCCGATCTCTTTTACGGCCCCTTCGATCTCGGAAAATTCACGGACGAGGCGGCTTTTGAGAAGTGGAAACCCGTAACACCTGAGGACCTCGCTCGCCTCCTTCTCGGGCATATAATATTCTTCCGAATCCTCAAGCCTGTCCCGGATAATCCCGGAGACCTTCTTCGGGTCCTCCAGCAGTCTCCAGATTCCCCGCTTTTTTCTTCTCCGGGGTTCCAGTTTTTCCCGGTAAGCCACCATGGCGGCCAGGGTCCGTGCGGCCGACTCGGGAAACACGTAGTTCGGGATGCCGTTTTGTTCAAGGTATCGAACCCCCTCCGACACGTCCACCAAGCCCATAAAGGAACAGAGAATTGGTTTTTCTATTTCCTTTGCGACACGCGGGACGATTTCTGCTGTCTCCATGATCTCCGCCGTGGCCGCCGGGGTGAGGATGACAATGGCCCCGTCTACCCCTTCATCCATGAGGGTATATCGGACTGCGGCCTCGTAACGGTCGCATCCCGCATCCCCGATGACATCCACCGGGTTGGCCACGCTGGCTGTCGCCGGAAGATGCTCCATCAGCTTTTTCTGGGTCTCTTCCGACAGGGTGGCAATTTTCAGGCCCGGGCGGATCAGGGCGTCGGTGGCCATGATCCCGGGTCCGCCCGAATTGGTGATGATGGCTATTCTGTTGCCCTTTGGGAGCGGTTGCATCGAAAAGGCCTGAGCATAATCGAACAGATCACTGATGCCGTCCACCCGCTGAATGCCGCTCTGCATCAAAATAGCATCATAGCTTGCATCCGAACCCGCCAGTGAACCCGTATGGGAGGCTGCGGCGCGGGCGCCCTCTTCGGAGCGCCCCACCTTCAAAGCAAAAATGGGCTTCCCCGCATTAAAGGTTATCTCTCGGGCGATTTCCATGAAGGCCCGGCCGTTCACGATATCTTCCAGGTACATGATGATGACATCCGTTTCCGGGTCGTCCCTCAGGTACCGGAGGAAATCGATCTCATTCACATCCGCCTTGTTGCCGATGCTCACGGATTTCGAGAAGCCCATGTTGCGGCCCGCCGCAAAATCTAGAATGGCGAGACACATGGCTCCCGATTGAGAAACCAGGGCGATATTGCCCCTTTTTGGCATGGCCCTGGCAAAGCTGGCATTCATCCGGACGTCATCGCGGGTATTAACGATCCCCAGGCAGTTCGGCCCCAGAAGGCGGATACCATAGGCGCTGGCCAGGGCCTTTAATTCACTCTCCCGCTGGATCCCTTCGCCGCCGACTTCCTTGAAACCGGCCGTGATGACCGTGCAGGCCTTGACCGCTTTTTTAGACGCTTCTTCCACCGTCGAAGGCACATGATCTGCCGGGACGATAATCACGGCCATATCCACATCGTCCGGGATATCTCTCAAAGTGGGATAGGCCTTCACACCCTGCACGGATCTGGCTTTGCGGTTCACCGGATAGAGTATCCCCTGGTAGGGTGCTTCAATCAAATTTTTGAAGATGGAAAGCCCAATGCTTCCCTGGCGGTTGGTCGCCCCAACGACCGCTATGGATTTAGGACTGACCAGGGCCTCCATCCCCTCCCGGGCCTTTTGATCCTGGAGGTCATCGAAAACGACCCGATCCGCATCTACGATTTCCCGTTCAAACGGCTTTCTTGTCCCCGACTTTTTCACGGATATTTCAGGGTCGGCCGCTATCGTTATTTCGGATCTCCACTGCTTCGATGCTTCAGCCATGATAATCTGTCTCCTTTAAACGTATTGCTTCGATTTTTATTACCTGAATCTTGCAAAATTCAGGGAAAAGTCCTTATGCGCTGCATCTTTCGCGCTCTACGAAAAAGGAACCTTTTATGACATGTTCCCGCACGTTGTTCCGAAGGACGGCTTCGACCCTTGCACTCTCATCCTCCTGCCCGTACTCCGAGGTGATGACGACGCACCGCCGGACATGTTTTTTTTTGGCTTCTTCAATCACGGAAAGCACTCGCTCCGATGGGACGACGATGACGGCGAGATCTAATGGCATTGGGACGTCCGAAAGCCTGGCGTAGGCCTGAATCCCCTGTATGGAGCCCGATTCGACGCTCACAGGATAGAGATGATCCCCGAAACCGGCCTCTACCAGGTCTTTAAAAATTGAAAAACCCGCCCCTCCCGGGTATTCAGATGCCCCGACCACTGCGATAACATCGTTTTTAATGGGCCGGATAAGTGTTGATAAATGACTCATGATAAACTCCTGATACATTGATATGCCTGCAAAGCGATCTCTCGGGATCGGTGAAGATTTGATCCCGAATTCACAGACGCACCATTAATGCAAAACCAATGCCACCCGTCACAAAATACGTACAAGCTTAACGCACTGTTTTTGTTTAATTTTTGTGGACATGTTTATTGACCTATCCGGGGCAGCATCTGTCCGGAATCTTTTCAGGGTGTAAAGCAATCCCTGGAACAGGATCTTTCGTGTGTTTTTTGAGGGTAAATCCCAGTGATGTAAAATCCGGGGACATGATTGATTGCAAATATTTCGGGGCTATTGAAATATCTTTGGATTCAGGGTAAACAGGGCGTAAGGAAGAAATCAATAGGAAGAATCATGAACTGGTACGGTCTTGCCATTCTCTCTTTGTTTTTCATGGGAACTCAACGCTTTCTCTACAAGGTCTCTGCGGAAAGACAGTGCAATACGGCCTGGACCACTTTTTCCTTTATGGCTACGGTGGCCGTCCTGAGCACTGTTCTTTTCGGACTCTCCGAAACCGGCGTCCCGGATATCCCTTTTCTCCTGTTTATTGCCCTTGTAAACAGCGCATCTTTTCTCGTGGCCACCCTGACCCACATCGAGGCCCTGAAACATATCCCGACCGGCGTGGCCTATCCCATTATCCGGCTCAGCACCATCATCGTCGTCATCTTCTCCATCGTTTTTTTCAAGGACCCGCTTTCTCTCTGGCAAATCGTGGGTATTGTCCTGGCCATGGCCGTCATCTTCATCCTCACACGTGATCTCCATCCCGATCAGGAGACTCGAAAAAACATCAAACGGGGGATACTGTTCGTCTTCATTTCTCTTCTTGCCGGAGCCGTAGCCTCCATTTCCAGTAAATTCGCCGCAATGCATACACACAAAATGGCCTACATCGCCGTTTCATACACTGCCGCCACCCTGGTATCGTTCGCCTTGAGAGAGAAGTTTCAAACAGAAGAAGCAGAACCCAATCATCGGGATGCGATCTTCATCGGCCTGGTCATGGGGATTATCAATCTGGCGGGATACTATACCTTTCTGAAGGCCCTTTCCTCAGGACCCCTTTCAATCATTGCTTCCATCGGAGGTATGCACTTCGTGATCGCCATCCTCCTTTCCAGGTTGATATACAAGGAAAAACTGACCCGATGGAGGTTACTCGGCCTCATTCTCACGATTGTCTCCATCATCCTGCTTCGGCTGTAAAAGAGGAAGGCGCACACATGAGATTTGATGAAAATCTTCTCTTCACCAGAATGTTGCGACGACAGGGTTTACAAACCGGCCCTCATGCAATGCGCCTTCAGTTTCGATCTGCCGGCGGATGTTATCCGGGTTGAATGATCGACGGCTCTTCCTTTTCCTGCCCCTGCTTGGCCTCGGCCATGATCTGGGAAACGGTTTGATTCACGGCATCGGGGAACTTGTCGATTGCCTCCTCAAGGGTCTTTGCTTCAATGGCACACTGAATTGGCACGGGTTGCCCTGAGGGAGAGATGAGCTGGGTATTCCCCATAAAAAGAATATCCCGACTCTCGTCATCGGTCCCGTCTAATTTCACGGGAAGCATCCGCCGAATCGCGCCGACCTTACCGTCGGTAAAGGTTTCCTCTCTATAGAGATTATTCGGGTCCATTTTGATATTGATGTAGGGTTGCTGCTCGGTTTCTGTCATGTTTTCTTCCTTTCTTGAAGGGATAGATGGGTTCGGCCGATGGATTTATCCGGCCAAACATGGCTTAGCATCGTTTAAAATTTTTGATCGTTTTTTAATGAAGTTCGCGAAGCGACACCGCAACTTTAGTCACTCGACACTTTAGTCACTTGTAACTATTATTCCCCTCTGGGGTTAAGCCAAAGCCGGTCCCTCTGGACCCGGATTCTTTGCCCTTCCGGGCGGCATCGACCCTATCAAAGGCCGCACCAATTTTTGGCGATTTCGGTATAGATCTCGACGGCTGCGTCGAGATTGGCCAGGTAACAGAACTCGTCTGTCTTATGGGCCATATTCGCTTCTCCCGGCCCGAGAATCACTGTGGGAGGATGACCGAGGGCAGGCTTGAGTTCAGAGGCATCCGTAAAATAGGTTACCGCTCGTGAAGTCGGTTTTTCGTTAAGATAAGGCTCCATGAGGCCGAATACAAGCTGCACCCATTCATCCTCAAGTTCGGTCCAGACACTGCCCGCATCAATCATCCGAACCAGTTCGACCTCTTCGCCCAGATAGGAACGCAATCTCGCATAGAGACCATTATGGGATAGTGCAGGTATCGTACGAATATCGATGCCGATCGTCGCAAGATCCGGCACGGAGTTCACATTGAGCCCCCCTGAAATCGTCCCGACATTGAGCGTCGGCGAACCCAAAACCGGATGGGGTTCCACACCGAATTTGAAGGCTTCGAGGGCGAGCACCGCACGAGCTGCCTTGTAGACGGCGTTCACGCCCTGATCCGGCATGGATCCGTGGGCCGTTATGCCTCTGGTCCTGGCTTCCAAAAACATAGCCCCTTTGTGACCGATGAAGGGATAATTGGAGGTGGGCTCTCCCACCACCAGGGCGCCGGCCTTTCCCACCAGCAGGCTTTGGGCGCACAATTGGGCAGCCCCTTCACAGCCCAGCTCCTCCCCTGCGGTGAACACCAACTTGATCCCGCCCTTCCCCGGTAATAAAGGAGAAAGGCGAAGCGCAGCCAGGACCATGGCTGCAACGCCACCCTTCATATCTGAAGAGCCACGCCCATAGAGCTTATCTTCTGTAAGCTCTCCGGCAAATGGGTCACAGCGCCAGGGGGCGGTCCCCAGGGGAATCGTATCCAGATGCCCGGTGAAACAAATCGGAAGCCTGTCGCCTCCCTCCTCTTTGGTCGCAATCAGGTTTACCCGTCCCTTGTCATACTCGTGGTATCTGATTTTAAATCCCTCCGGTTGCAGAAGGTTTCCGATGTATTCCGCACATTCCCTCTCCTGGCCGGGGGGATTAACGGTATTGAAGGTCAGGAGCTTTCGGGTCAATGAAAGAACGTCCGGGTGCAAGGTCATCATTTCTCCTTTCTCTGTCATTCTTAAAAATGAAGAGCCTAACATAGTGGAGGGGAGGCCAAAAATCAATCCAAGTGCAAGATTTCATCCGATTTCCACTTGACCACACGTAACTACTCAGCTAGATAGGCTGTAGGCATTTAGGCTGAGAGGTACCGCAGAAAGGGAACATGCGAGATCATAGAAAACTCAGAGCGTTTGAATTGGCTGATGAAGTGGTACTTCTGATCTATCGAGCAACCAGAAAATTTCCAAAGAAGGTATGAACGTAAAATTTCTAGCTGTGAATCAAAAATTGTGGAAACCGAGAAGATTTTGGGCGCCCTGCTTCGATCAATGCGCGGATAGCGAAGGGTTCGGAAACTAATAGCCTTTAGCCTAAACAACCTGAACAGTTACGACCACACTCTCATTTTAGTTTTTAATCACTTAAAAAATATGGTAAATTTCCATGGAAGGGACCACCTTCCCTTAATCTTGGAAATCACTTGCGCGGGCATTAGCAACCCGAGATGAAATAGTTCGATCTCATATTTCCTAAAGAAGAGGGAGGTAGAGCCTTGTTTATTACAGTTTTTGTCTCGCTCGTTATTTTGATATGTTTCGTGATCAGCCCATTACTTCTTCTGGGATCTGCCAGACTATCCGGACTGCATTACATCACTTTTAAAAAGGCCCTTTCGACTGTTCTCCTGATCCTGTCCGGCTATATCGGGATCATCATTATTCTCAGTCTGCCTGTCCTTGTTATCGGGATTGGGCATCCCCTTCTGGATCTGCTGATCGGTCTGGGGATTATAATCATTAGCCTCTGGATCATCATGCGGAGATTTGAAATCGGTATCCTTCGGACCATCGGCGTCTATGTTCTTTTTTTAGTCTTTTCTGTGGCTCTTTCTCTCTTTGTGAAGACCTTTGCAGTCCAGGCTTACAAAATACCTGCCTCATCAATGGAGCCGACCCTCCTGGTCGGTGACCGCATCCTCGTCAACAAATTCATCTATGGCATGCAAATCCCCCTGATTCGAAAAATCCTGTTTCCCGTCTCCGATCCTGAACGGAATGATCTGGTTGTATTCGTCTATCCTGGGGACGAAAAAAAGGATTTTATAAAGCGTATCATCGGGCTGCCGGGGGAAAAGGTTGAGATTATCGACTCGAAGCTCCATGTCAATGACAGGATCTTTGATGACACCTATGGAGTCTACCGCAAGCAACCCAAAAAAACAAAGGAACCCGACATGCCCGATCATTTTGGCCCGGTGGTGGTGCCCGCGAATCAATTTTTCGTTTTGGGGGACAACCGGGATCACAGCTATGACAGTCGATACTGGGGATTCGTAGGTCGAGAGGCAATCAAGGGAAAGGCCTTTCGAATCTATTGGTCATGGGACTCCGAGGCCAACCTGGTTCGGCGGGGAAGAATCGGACTGCGCCTCAATTAATATCTATTCGGATTTGGACAAGACGAGATGAAGGCCCTAATTACAAAAGAAGTCGAAAGATTTGTTCACGAGTATCAAAAACACCAAAAAGTCCACACGTCCTGGGTCGCTCCCCTGCTTGCATTCGCCGGCGCCGAAGACCCCCTTTTCCGCAGCCTGAAGGCGGTGGTAAGCCCATCACACTGTCTGCCCGAGGATCTCCTGCCGGGCGCCCGGACGGTGATCACTTATTTTATCCCCTTTGAAAAAAGGATTGCCAAAAGCAACAGACAGGGTTCTCACGCTTCCCGGGAATGGGCACGTGCTTATGTCGAAACCAACCAATTGATCGTCGAGCTGAACGGCCATCTTTCAAGGGTTTTGGAAAAGAACGGTTTTCAAACAATGCGATTGCCCCCCACCCACAATTTTGATCAGCAAAAGCTCATGAGTGATTGGTCGCACAAGCATGTGGCCTACATTGCCGGTCTGGGTAAATTCGGCGTCCATCATCTGTTGATAACGGACAAAGGCTGCTGCGGCAGGCTGGGGAGCATGATCACAAATGCTTTCTTCGAGCCCACAGGACGCGTTGCCCACGAATACTGCCTCCATAAGTATAACGAGACCTGCCTGAAGTGCGTAAAAAAATGCCCTGTAGAGGCCTTAAATGTCTCGCCCTTTGATCGACACGGCTGTTATGGCGTGCTTCTCGAAAACGCGAAGATCTACGAGGACCTGGGATTGGCCGACGTTTGCGGAAAATGTGTCTGCATTGTCCCATGCTCCTTTAGAAACCCCGTTCAAAGGCTCCTGGTTCGCGAAGGAAAAGAGGGCGGCGAGGAATGAAAATACTGGCCGTTTCAGACTATGTTGAACCTCTTTTGTACCAAAGGTTTGAGCCAAAGCACTTCAAAGGCGTGGAACTCATTCTGTCCTGCGGTGATCTGCCTCCGGAGTACCTGACCTTTCTGGCCTGGGCCTTCAAGGTCCCGCTCTATTACGTGCGGGGAAACCATGACATTCGGTTTATTTCAAAATCCCCTGAAGGCTGCACGGCACTGGATGGCAGGATTTCACGATTTAAAGGCCTCAATTTTCTAGGTTTAGACGGTTCACGCTGGTATAATGGGGGTCCTTATCAATATTCTGAAGCCCAAATGCGTAGAAGGATTCGGGGCCTTAGGCGAAAAATCCGGCGCCTGGGAGGCATCGACATTGTCATTTCACACGCCCCGCCAAGGCACATGCATGACGCAGAGGACCCGTGCCATAAGGGTTTTCATTCATACAATCGACTCATTGACAATTACTCGCCGAGCTACTTTATTCATGGACATATTCACAGTTTCTTTGCCGACCCTTCAGAGCGCATCATGGTCGTCAACAAGACCAAAGTAATAAACACCTATGGCTATTATCTTTTTGAAACCGAAGAAAGACAAGATGATCAATAAAATCTGGAGTCGTCTGAAGCAGACATTCAAACCGAAAGGGATCAAGTCCTTCAAAGAAAACCAGGCAAAGGAATCGGCCTACGATTCCAGGAAGCTCGGTTTACGCAAAATCCCTCTGAATAAAATCGTGGGCAGTGTGGGGCGATATCATGATTTTGACAGCACGTTCCGGTTAAAGGAGTATTTGCCCCATGAAAGACTGGAGGGTATCAAAAAGGTCATGCGAGAGGGCCGGCCCATACCCCCGGTCCAGCTCTATCAGATCAAGAATGAGTATTATGTTCTCGACGGCAACCATCGCGTCTCGGCGGCAAAGGAATTCGGCCTAAGTGAGATCGCGGCCGACATCGTCGAATTTATCCCGTCCCAGGACACGCTGGAAAATATTCTCTACCGCGAAAAATCGGAGTTCATTGAAAAAACAGGGGTTGCCGATTCCATCGATCTGACCGAGGTTGGACAATACGCCCATTTACTCAAACAGATTTCGAGACATCTGCAGTGGCTGGAAGGGAAGGATGAAAAGCCGGTCCCATTCAAGAAGGCTTCGGAGGACTGGTATACCACAATATACACGCCGCTGGTCACCATTATCAAGAAGGCGCGTCTCATCGAAGCCTTTCCGGAACGCACGCCTGCGGATCTCTACGCCTATATTTCTTCTTATCAATGGGAAAGGGGGGGTACGAGGAAATACGGAAGCGGAATCGATCAACTCATTTCAAGCGATATGGAGGCTTTTCGAGAAAAAATGGTCAACAAAAAAGAATTCGAATATCCGGAGATGTTGCGGAAAACAACCTCCTTTGTCCTCATGCACGTGGTCGCAAAAAAAGAAGAAAAAGTCATCGAAAGATTGTCTGCCCTGAAGGAAGTCAAGGAGATCCATTCCGTTCACGGAGATGTCGATATACTCCTGAAAATCGTCCTGACCAGAGATCTGGTTTCTTCCGATGCGGAAATCATTGGGAATTTTGTACATAACCGGATCAGACAGATTCCGGGGGTCACCAGCACGCAAACCCTGATACCCGGCTTCTCAAAGATCAGGGAGGAAGGCGTAGAGTAGAGAATCCGGGTCCGGAAGACCCGGCTTTGGCTTAACCCCGGAGGGGGATAATAGTGGCAAGTGACTAAAGTGTCGAGTGGCTAAAGTTAAAGTGTCGCTTCGCGACCTTCATAAAGAAAACAATCAAAGTAAAGAGACTCAAATTTCAATGCTCACGGACTACTGGAATGATGGAGTAATGACAAAACCTTATGATCAGGTACGGCGGCATTGGATTTACGCAAGTAAAAATGCCTACCTCAGAGGCTGTCCTGAATCGCCCGATGGACCTCCCGAGCATGGTCCTCCGAATGCCTTTGAATGACTTCATAATCGACCGGATCATGTTGTTTGTAGGAAAGCGTTAAGGCATGGATCCGGCTCTGAATATTTTTCTCACTCAATTCCTTCAGAATCTTTATGAGACTTTCGACACTGCCCGCATGATATTCGTCCCTTCCCTTCGCCGCCTTTGTTCTCACGGCCTCCAAAAAACCCTCGGTAACGGCACGAAGAATGAATCCCGGCGCCCACACGGGCTCTCCCATGCCTTCCGCCTTGTCCAACCGCATCTTGATGGTCATATTCAAGAAAAAATAGCCGATAGCGGTCATAGGATCGATCTGTTCTCCATCCACCGAAGAAACGATCGGTTCGTATCCCCTTGCCGTGACAAGCCGCACGTCGATTCCGTCCTTTCGAGGTCTGACAACAAAGTCTCCGGCCCCATGGTGCCAGGGAAAGATCTGATGATAGGTTTCCGTATCGTAGTATAGGGTAAGAATCTTTGACGCCTGCCTGATGATTTCAAGACTTTCATGGGGTGAGGCGTGTCGATATCCCTTTTCCTGATCCCAGATAACCATAACCTGCCGACTTTCAGGTTCTCCCGTAAAATGCCATTCATGGAAACCCTCGAACCATTCCGAAAGGGACATCACGAAACTGTCGGCCATCCCCTCCTTTTCGATGCCGACGTCATCTTTAAAATAGACTTGGGGAAGATAGGGGAGGCGGTACCGTCGATTCAGGCCTTTCAGGAGTTCGAACTCATCATCTAGGACTGTCTTTGCCTCCGGGGCGAGCGCCGCGCTGACGGCATATTTGGCCCGGTCTCCGCCGGCCAGGACCTCCACACTGGCCATTTGATAAAGTGAGCCATATTTTTCATAACGAATCAGAAGACTGTCAATCTCGCCTGAGCCGGCCGGCCGTCCCCTGGACTCGCCCGGAACATCGGTTCGATCACGATCCATGTTTTGAATGAAAAAATCACCCACTGCTCGAAAGAAGTCCCCGAGAGTGAAAAAAGGATGTTTTTCAAAGGGGCGCAAGAGAAAGGGCCTCTGGAGCGTCTCCTGATCAACGGGGACATCCCCCTGGTCGGAGGTAAAGAGATACGTTATTTCCATGTCTAATCACTATCCTTAAAAAGTGTGTTTTGTTCAGCTTATTTTCAACCTGATTTTTGCAAAATTCAGACATGAAAAGCTGCATAAGGAGTTTAGAAAAGACACCCCTGGGGGTCAAGGGAAAAGGCATGCCCTGATCCACCATCAATGAAGAATTGGAACTTTATAAAGAAATCCGATTTCCAGCGCGGCAGCCTGGTCCTGGTGGTGGATGATTCCGCATTTCCGTTGCCGGAGCAAGCTTCAGAAATCTTTAAAATCCTCGTCTTCCATCGGGATAATCTGATCCGGATTGACCTCCTTGATTTTTTTAACCGGCAGGATCTGATTCCCGGGTTTTGCCGTCACGGGGACCTCCACCTGCTCCATGGTTTTCTTTTCTTGCTCAGCGGACATTGCCCTTTTGGCCTTTCCCTTCATGCCTTTAGCCCCGTGGACCAGCGCAATGAGTTCATCGACATACACCTTCATGCTTTCCGCCTGCGCATTCATCTGCTCGGCTGCACTGGCTGATTCCTCGGAACCGGCCGCATTCTGCTGCGTGATTCTGTCCATCTCGGCCACTGCCATACTCACCTGCCCAATACCTTCGGATTGTTCCCTGGAGGCTTCAGCAATCTCATCGACCAGGAGGCCGACCTTCGAAGAAATCTCAATATTTCCCTGGAAGGATTCCTTGGTTGCCTGGGTGAGCTCACTGCCGTTCTTCACGGCCTTGATGGTATCTCCAATGAGTTCGGCCGTGTTTTTTGCGGCTTCAGCCGCACGCATGGCCAAATTTCTGACCTCATCGGCCACAACCGCGAACCCTGCGCCTGCTTCGCCGGCCCTTGCGGCCTCGACTGCGGCATTGAGGGCCAGAAGATTGGTCTGGAAAGCGATTTCGTCGATCGTCTTGACGATCTTGTCTGTCTCCTGGCTGGACCGTGTAATCTCGTCAATGGCCGTTGTCATATCGCCCATGTGTTTGCTGACCTGATCCACGATATCCTTGACTTCTGCCATCATGCCCGTGGCTTCGTTGGCGTGTTCCGCATTCTGTTTCACCATGGCGGAAATTTCCTCAAGGGAGGAAGACGTTTCCTCGATGGACGCCGCCTGATGAGACGAACCCTCGGCCAGACTCTGACTCGCCGTTGCGACCTGTCCTGATGCGGAGGCCACCTGATCCGCTCCTTCGGTTACACCGCCGATGACGCTGTCAATCTTGCCCACAATCTTTCTGATGGAAAAAAAGGCATACAGCAACCCGAACAGAAGCGCAGCGCAAATCATTCCGGCGATAGTTCGGTTGGAAAGCGCTGTCTGTTCCTGCAAATCTTTTTCGCTCATCGCCCCCAATTCTGCACAGACGCCATAAAGCCTTTCTTTGCCGGCGTCCATCGAAACTTTGAGTTGATCCTGCTTGAGGACCTCCCAGTGATACTGTCCAACCGCGCTCCTGAGTACTTCAAATTGGGTCTTTATTTTTCCCCCTGCCTGACTCAATTCTTCACTGTTCTTGACTTTTTCGCACCAGGCTCCAATGCTCCCTTCAAGTTTTCCCAGACCTTCCTCCGCTTTCGTCCAGTTTTCTTGAGAGGCTCGGTTGAAATACGACCCCACGCTCGCGATCATAATTTTGTTGACCAGGACCATATCTTCATGCCACATTTGGCCTTCATTGATTCGGGCCACCAGCGTTTCATTAATTCCGTTTATCTCCTGAGCCTGCGTTTCTCTGCTCTCATCGGAAAGCATATAGGCATTGAAGAGATTCCGATACTGTTTGATGGCCTCTTCGGCCAATTCGAGTTTCTTTCTGCCTTCCTCTCCTACCATGGCGTTTGCCTTAATGCGACCTACCTCGACGGCGCCCTTGTCCAGTTGTGTCAGGGTCCTTTTCCGGGCACTGTTCACGAGTTCCTTTTCATCCCTGTAGGTAGCCACCATGTACTGGTCCGACTGTTCCTTGAATGATGTGACGATACCCTGGAAAGTTTGGATATCTTTGTAGAGCCCCATCACATTGGTGACGCGGCCGAGGCCATAATAACCGGCCGCGCCAACGACCGCCATCAGGATAAGCATCAAAACGATTCCAGAAGCAATTCTTTTTCCTAAGGTTAAATTTCGAAACATTGGGGTATTCTCCTCCTTTTTCATAAACTTAAAACATGATATCAACAGACAGTCTGCATTTCATGCAAAAATGAGGCCGGAAAAGGGGAGGGCTTTGAATGGGCAACGACCCGGCCGGCAACACTCACTGCGGGTAGCATGTCTTTTCGAGACATCGCTTTCTGAAACGTCTCTCAAAGCGAATGGAGGTCGGAAAGGCCCGAACGGAGGTGGGGTGGTGATATGGGGGTGGCGGCCGGTTAAGTTGATCTTTTGGACGAGAAAGATCGGAAGGGTAAAAATACCCTGCCTTTTGGAATCGTCAAGATAATGACGATTCCCCCAAAAACGACATTTTCCGGATCATCGAGGGATAATCCTTTCGATGGCCGTGTTTTCCAGCCAACCCCTTTTTTTATCCGGCAAACGGACCAGGGTCCAGCCGTCCTCCGCCCTTTCACCATGTACCATGGCGCCCTGGTGGAGTTTAAAAAGAACCGTATCACCCTCCTGCGGTCCGGCATGGACGGCGACCTCTGCCGGCAGGATGACGCAACGGTTATCGGTTTCAATCTGATACCACTTTGCCCCGAAGGAAAGCCCGCCGATAAGCCAAAGGACAAAGATCAGCAGGAAGGTATAATAGGTCCATTCGGGTCTGACAAATAATCTCAAGACAAGGACCCCCCAGAACAGGATATTCAGAGCGATGAAAACCCTCATGACTTCTTCGAGGGTGAGCCCATTGAGCCAAAAAAAGGTCTGCCCCAAAAAATCCTGAGGTTCAGCAAGGGCGTCTCTTGTCTGTTCCAGGGCATAACGAAGGTTAAAATTAAGATCCCCGTCTCTCGGGATGAAAAGTCGTGCCCTTTCATAAAAGAGAACGGCCCGGCCCAAATCCTTCTCCCGGAAATAGGCGTTGGCCAGGTTATAGTATAGGTGACCGTTCCTTTGCCCGTTCTCGATGACCCGATGGTAGTCCGATATGGCCTCTTGGAACCGTCCCTCCCCATAAGCCTGATTGGCCTTGAAAAAATACTCCTCGATGGTATTGGGTTCGGCTGCCATGCCCCCCCTTATGGGAAAGAGGGCACAGATCAAGCCAAAACCCGTCATCAGTGCGATGATGCCTTTCACCGTATCTCCTTATCGAGTCTCAGAATAAGGCCCCCAATCTCCCCTTCGTCTTCGCAGGGGCGGAGGCCGTTGCCGGTATAAACGGCGTCTTCGAGTTTTTGCAGAACCTCTCTCATCTTCTCCACAGAATCTTCCGTTGCCCCTCCGGTCTCAAGGATCTCCGCGGCCTCATCCGGCGTAAGGGCTCCCAGGGAGAGTCCGAATCGATCGTTTATATAGTCCCGGATAAAAAGGATCAGATCACTTGAAGAAAGATCCTCACGGCGGCATTTTTTACGGAAATCCTTGGCCGCCCGTTTGGCCCTTGATTCGGTCCGGGCAACAAACGCTTGTCTCCTTAATCTTTGAAGGCCGAAGGCACCCAGATACACGAGGCAGGGGATCAAGAGCAGCGCCCAAAAGGCCCATCCCTGTGGCCGAAGTCGATTCGGCTTCAAAAAATCCTTCATGGCCGTGTGTACGGGAAGGATATCTCTCCCAATCTGGGCTACTTCTTCCTTTTCCGTGCCGGAAACCATGCCTGTTTCTCCATCCCCTTCGGCCTTGTCGGTCGTCCCCTCACCCGGCAGAACCGAAAGTTCATGAAACGGTGTCTTCAGCGTTCGATACGTACGGGTGTCCGTGTCAAAAAAGGTGAGGACCAGGGACGGTATCTCCATCCGGCCTTCCTTTTCCGGCACCAGGGCCCATTTCATGGTCTTTTCTCCTGCGATACCCTCGTCATCAGGTTGGACCTCCAAAAGCGGCTGATCCGCATAGACCTTGATCCGGTCCAGGGCGGGCAAATTCATGTCGGGGACGAGATTTATGTTTCCCCGGCCCTTGACGCGGACCGTCAATGTGGAGGATTCCCCTGCCTTGACCTCGGGGGGCTGAAGCGTGGATGCCATTTCAAACTGACCCACCAACCCGCTAAACCCCGCAGCCCCCCCCGCTTCGGGAAGAGGACTGACCGCCAATTCCAGGGATTCGGATGCAACACCGACCGGCTTGCCTCTGCCCAATGAAAAGAAAGAATCGTCAAACAGACCGCCGGATTGAAGCAGGGTCATGTTCATTCTCGCCGGTTCCAACGCATAGACGCCTTCTTTTGAAGGGACCAGGGCATAGCGAACCTCAAGGACCTCATAGGGCCGGCCATTGTGGCCACTCCGATATTTCCGGGGATTTCCCAACCGGGTAAAGGTCAGGTATTCCATTTCAGGAAGAGTCAGAGAAAGCTCTCTGACATTGACCCGGCGGTGGAGTTTCAGTATGTAAACGGTCTGTTCCTCCACGACAATATTTTTTTTAGTGAGTTCTGCTGTCAGAAACAGGGGACCGCGGTCCGTCCCATCGGTCTGCGCAGGCTTTGTAACAAGCAATCTTACGGTGTTGCTTGCATAGGTTTTCCCGGCAACGGTCACCAGGGCGGGTCCGACCTTAAAGGCGCCGGTATGCTGGGTTTGGAGGGTATAGGTGTAATCGAGTGAGGCATTGACATTGCCGTTGATGACTTCGACGCGACTCGAGGTCCCTCCGCTGGTGACATGGAACAGCTCCACCCCCTGGAGGGTCGGGGGGCCGGACGTCTGCTGAGTGCCTGTCACGCTTACCACCATCCCGACGGTATCTGCAAGCGTGGCCTCGGACCGGTCAAGTTTCAAGGTCACGGACACATCGGCGTTGGCCGCCGTGGGAACCCAAAAGAAAAAAAACAACAACAGCATCATATGCCGTTGGCGAAACAGTACACTCATTCGCACGCCCGGACTCTCCTCACAGTTTTCAGTTTAACCTTTTGAAACGGATTCAGCTATGGACAGGTCGTGGCAATATCTTTTCAAAAACGAGAAAAACGGTGCCCGGGAATCCGCAAAAAACCTTCGCCAAGGCGGGCGAAGCGCCTCTCTCACCTTTGCCAAACAAATCTATGCCCAAGCGTTGTCTACCCGAGGTTCATCGCCGCCCTCGTTGCCCCGTTTTCATCAAGCTTCCGGTTAGGCCCTCGTTTTTGAAAAGATATTGCCATGACCCCAGACATTCATTCTTTAAAAGACTAACCCGATACAAATTAGGACCTTTTCAAGTCCTTCACCAATCCTTTCCCGACACAACGCCCTGCTTTTTGTCCCCAGGGACCAAAAAACGCAGATACCGGGACCGATCCTCCTTGATGTTATCCAGAAGGGCCTCCGCCTTTTTTCGGTCGATACCGGACAGGGCCCCTGCGGCCTTCTCGTCCTTCCCTCCCTCAGCCTGACTTTCAGAATCTCGAAGGGGTTTGAGCTCCCCCGACAAATCTTCCGGGGCCTCCTGCTCAGCCGACCGCTTTTCATCGGTTTCCCCTTTTTGTTGCCCTTGAGGCTCCTTTCCCTCTTCCCCCCTTGATTCATTCTTTTTCCCGTCCTGATGTTCTTTTTGTGCATCCGGCTTCCTTGATTCCGGTTCCCGTGAAGCCTCATCTCCGGACTTTTCGCCCTTTTCCTTGCCCTCACCCTCGCCCTGAGGGGACTTCGCTTTCTCCTGCTCCTTCTTCTGCTTCTCCAGGGCCCTCAGGGCAAGTTCAAGGTTGTATTTTGCATCCCCATGAGAAGGATCAGATAAAACGGCCTGTCTGTAATATTCCGCCGCCGATTTAAAGTCCCCTTGTTTGTAAGCGGTATTTCCCAGGTTATAGGCAGCCTTTAGCCGGACATCTTTGTCTTCGGATCTTCTCAGAACACTGGAAAAGGCGGACCGGGCACCCTGGTAGTCCGAATTCCGGTAGGCCGCGCATCCCCGATTATAGCGGTAGCGCACATCCCTGGGATGATCCATATCCAATTCCGCGTATGCCTTTTCAGCCTCTGCAAACCGCCCCTTGCGGTATAAGACCTCCGGGTCTTCCGCCGCTTCTGCCGGACGGGCCTGGAATATTGCGGGCACAAGCATAAGGAGCAGAAGGGGATGGAATATCTCCACGAACCGCTTCAACCGGAAGATTTTCCTCCCGGTACTTTTGGTCTTGATCCCCGCCTTCATTTCAAACCTTCCTTGTTTCATCGTAACTGCTTATTTCTGTAAAACGCATTCTGCGATGGGCGTGTCATGACAATCTCTTTTGGAAAGATATTGCCATGACCAAAAACATTCATTCATTATTTTCAGCTTCGTGTGTACTTCGTGCTCTTCGTGTCCTTCGTGGTTTATTGAAAATTTAGGCATGATGGTGACTTCTTACGAGACCATCGAACCTTGTTCGTTGTTCATCTAAAGACCTTTTTTCTTTGTATTTTGAACGATTCACGTTGGAAAGACTTTCATTTAATCCTGGAAACAACAAACTTTGGGAGTCCCCCGGTATACTCGGGGGTTTACCCTTGGTTAATTAGGTTTCCTCTCCGTCACAAGCCCCTCGAGAAGCAGCAATAAAATGGCCGCCAATACAAAAAAAGAAAAACGTTCCTCGTAGACCTTTATTTTGCCGCTTTTAAGGGTCTTGGCCTCTGTTCGTGATTTGATCCCGTCGAAATACAGGATGTCCAGATCCAAATCACCCGCCACGGCACGCGCATAGGTTCCGCCGGTCGTGGAGGCAAGATCCCTCAGGCCCTTTTCATCGAGTCTGGAAAGAATCATTTTCCCCTGCTTGTCTTTTTTGAAACCTCCCCTTCCCCCGCCGGTCGGGATCGGTCCGCCCGACGCCTCACCCATGCCGAAAACGAAGACCCTGATGCCCTTGCCCGCAGCTTTCCGTGCTGCCTCAAGTCCCCGGTTCTCATTGTCCTCCCCATCGGTAATGAGGACGATAACCTTGTCGGTCTCTGTTTTTTCGTCAAAGGCCGACACCCCTGCTTCTATGGCCGCCCCGAGATCCGTTCCGGGCACCGGAATGAGATCCGGGTCCAGTTCTCTTAGAAACAATTCAACGGCCTGATAATCCAGGGTGAGTGGGCACTGGACAAAGGCTGCGCCGGAAAAGGCGACCAACCCGATGCGATCTCCCTGAATGACCTTGATAAAATCCAGGACCTCCCGTCTGGCCCGCTCCAGGCGATTGGGTTTGACATCTTCCACCAGCATACTGGTGGAGACATCCACCAGAACCATGATATCCACGCCCCTTTGACTCACCTCTTGATAATGACTGCCCCATCGCGGCCCGGCCAGCGCCAGGAGCAGGAAGGCCAGGGAGGTCAGCAGAAGCAGACCCTTTATGAAATGCCGACCCTTTAGGGGAGCGCCTGTCAACCGGGCCAGCAACAGGGGATCGGCAAAGTGTTCCAGTGCCCTTTTCTTCTTCCGGGTCTCGACGATCAAGGCCAGTACCGCCAGCGGAACGAGCCAGAAAAAATGGAGGATCCATAAACGGGCAAAGGTCATGGGATCCTCCTCAACACAGTCATCCGCAAGACAAGTTCCAATCCGAGCAAGAGCAGGGCAGGGACAAGAAAATAGGGGTAAAGTTCTCTGAAATGGAAAAACTCCTTGACCTTGACTTCGGTCTTCTCTTCACGATCGATGAGATCGTAGATCTCCTGGAGTCCCTGGCTGTCGGTGGCCCTGAAATATTTTCCCTTCCCGATACCCGCCACATGCTGCAAGGTTTCCTCGTCGAGATCCACCCTCTGATGAACGATGCGGCTGCCGAAAATATCACGGACCAGAAAAGGGGCGGGCCCCATCCCCCCGACACCGATCGCATAGATCTTGACGCCCAGGGCACTCACGGCCTCCGCCGCCTTCTCGGGGGTGAGTTCCCCCACATTGTGCCGGCCGTCCGTTAGAAGGATCAGGATTCTGGATTTGGCCTTTAGGTCCTTGAGTCTCTTCCCGGCGACGGCAAGAGCGGACCCGATAGCCGTCCGGTCACCGGCCATCCCAATCTTCATCTTCTCTACGAGTCCGAGCAACAGGCCCTTGTCCAGGGTCAGGGGAGATTGGGTGTAAGCCTCCTCTCCAAAGACAACCAGCCCGATCCTGTCCATCTCTCGTTTCTTGATGAACTCGCCCACAACCTTTTGGACGGCGGTGAGCCTGGAAACCGGCTTGTCATTCAATTGAAAATCAAGAGCGTGCATGGAACCGGAGGTATCCAGACAAAGCACGATATCCACCCCGGGAGACTGTATTTCTCTTGAGACATTGTAAAATTGGGGACGCGCGGCCGTAAAGACGAGCAAAACCAAGCAACCGGCCTTGAGTAACCGGGGGAGTCTATTGAGGAGTCCGCCGCCGTGTCCCGCCAGGGCCCTTATCCTGGACGTCATAGAATAAGTAATGCCGGCGGGCATCCTCCGAAGGACATAAAACAGCCAGGCCCCCACCCCCACGAGGAGCACGAGAAGGACCGGATAGGCAAACCGGAAAATCATGGATTCACCTCCCCGGAGGACGGATCCCCCTGCGCGTCCGCCTGAACAGGGGTAGTTGCATGAATATAGGCGAGGGCCTTTTTCACATCCTCCTCTTTTCCGCTACGGCTTGGGACGGCATCTGAAAATTTAACCAGGTCGGCCCGCCTGAGCAGAGGCAGAAGGGCGCGGTCTTCTTCATGGTGGAGGTTTCGGGAAATCTCTTCCGTGGTAAATTCCGCCGCAGGAAAATGCCTCAAGGCCTCCAGGTAGCGTCTGATGATCTCCGAAAAATCAAAATAAAATGCCTTCACGTGCCCCTTATCAAAAAGACCCCGGGCCTCCAGTTGCTCGATCTCGCTTCGGGCCCGGATATGGGCAGGGCTTTCGATGTCCGGAAAAACGGTTTCTCCTCGCCGTCTTTTTCGCCACCACAGGATGGCTGAAGCCACGAGGATGCAACCCGCGCCTCCCACCAGCCAGGGCAGGAATTGATACCAGAGGGGTTTTATTGCAAAGATATCCTCAAGGGGACGAACCGTCGCTTCCGACGGTTTATCACCGAGGTTGGACGCCACCGTCAGGGAAAGGGGGGCAGCCGTCAGGATCTGTTTCTTTCCCTCCTGATCCAGGTAGGTCAATGTGACGGGTCCCGATTTCCAGGCCCCTAGCCGGTCCACTAGAAGTTTTATTCGAACCTGATCCGGCCCCATGGTGCGTTCGATTTCGCTCAAACCTTCAAGGCCTTGGATTTCGATATCTTTGGGGAACTGAACGCCTTCAGGGAGATTGCCGTTCAGGGTGACCGTCACCACGCTCCCGATCGTTGCCGTCACCGCATCCAGGGAAGCGGAGAGTTTGCCGGATGTTTGATCGCCGGGCTTTTCCGCCCAGGAAACGCCAAGCCACAAGACGACGGCCAAGATTGCGGTCAGTGCAGCGGCGTTCTTTTTTATTGCTCTGCTCATGTTCAGCCGGCCCTTTCAAAAAAACCAGAAACTAAAAACAGAATCTGCGGTACCGTTTAGCCTTTTGAAACCCATTCAGCTACTGATGGGTCATGACAATCTCTTTTCGAAAACGAAAAAACGCTGCCCGGGAATCCGCACAAGATCTTCCCCAAGGCGGGCGAAGCGCGTCTCCCACCTTTGCCATGCATATCTTTGCCCGAGCGTTGTCTGCCCGAGGTTCATCGCCGCCCTCGTTGCCCCGTTTTCATCGAGCTTCCCGCTAGGCCCTCGTTTTTGAAAAGATATTGTCATGACCAAACACGTTGATTTTTTCAAAAGGCTGAACGAATATAATTTGCGAAAGCAGATTATATCCTTCGCTTTCTTTCCTCAAAAAGGCGCATCAGCGGCTCCACCACCGGTCCGTTCGTCCGCAATCTCACCAGATCCGCACCCGTCCTCCGAATGAGATCGGAAAAATCAGCGGCCTGTTGCTTCTGCTCCTTCCGCCACCTTTCCCTGAGGCCCCTGCTCCGGGTATTGACAAGGGCCGTCTCGCCCGTTTCGGGATCACGGAGGCTCATCAGACCCAGATCGGGAATTTCTTCCTCTGCCGGATCAGAAACTTGAATCACCGTAAAATCGTGCCTTTTTGAGGTGTGCTTCAGGGACCGCTCAAAACCGCTATCCTGACAGTCCGAAATGAGAAACACAATGGCATGACGCTTCACGACCCGATTCAGATAATTGAGAGCCGCATCCACATCCGTGTTGAGATCCTGAGGTTCATAGGTGAAAATTTCTTTGATGAGACGCCAGACGTGAGAGGCCCCCTTTTTGGGAGGGATGTACTTTTCCACCAACGAACTGAAAAGAACGGCCCCCACCTTGTCGTTGGTCCTTATGGCCAGAAAGGCCAACATACCGGCCACTTCGGCCATCAATTCCCGCTTGAACTTGGTTCGGGTACCGAAAAGGAGGGACCCGGAGAGATCCAGGAGGAAAATGACCGTCAACTCTCGCTCTTCATGGAAGACCTTCACGAAGGGCCGGCCAAACCGTGCGGACACATTCCAGTCGATGGTCCGTACGTCGTCCCCGGGTTGGTATTCACGGACCTCGGCGAATTCCATGCCCCGGCCCTTGAAGGCACTTGTATATTGGCCGGAAAAGAGGTCATTGGCCAGATGCCGGGTCTTGAAATGGAATCCCTGAATCTTTTTGAGCAGTTCCGCCGAAAGCATCTCAAGGGACCTCGATCCGTTCCAGAAGAATCCCGATAAGATCATCGGTGCTCTTCCCGTCGGCCTCCGCCTCATAGCTCAAAATAATCCGGTGCCTGAACACATCAGGGGCCAGGGATTTGACGTCCTGGGGCGTAACATACCCGCGACCGCTCAGGAAGGCATTGGCGCGTGCGGCCAGCCCCAGCCAGATAGAGGCCCTTGGGGAGGCCCCGTAACTGATCATCGAGGCGAGATCCAGCTCAAACTCCTCCGGGTTCCGGGTCGCTCTGGTAAGTCGCACGATATAGTCCACGATTTTTTCTTCCATGTGAATGCTTCGCATGGTCTCCCTGGCCGATTCGATGGAGGACACATCCACTACTCCGGAAGCCCTTTCAACGGCGTTGCCGTATACTCGTTCCATGATCTCCTTCTCTTCCTCCGCCGAAGGGTAATCCACCTTGATTTTGAGCATGAATCGGTCGATCTGGGCTTCAGGCAGGGGGTAGGTGCCTTCCTGTTCGATGGGATTCTGGGTGGCAAGGACCAGAAAGGGCTTTTCGAGGGGGAAAGTCTTTTCACCGATGGTCACCTGACGTTCCTGCATCGCCTCCAGCAGGGCGCTCTGAACCTTGGCCGGAGCCCGGTTGATCTCATCCGCCAGAATGATGTTATGAAAGATCGGCCCCTTTTTGATTTCAAAGGACCCGTTGTCGGGACGATAGACCTGGGTTCCGAGAATATCTGCGGGCAGCAGATCGGGAGTGAACTGGATCCGCTGAAAGGTTGTCCTGATCGCGGCGGCCAGGGTCTTGACCGCGGTCGTCTTGGCCAGTCCGGGAAGGCCTTCGAGAAGCAGATGGCCGTCACAAAGCAGACCAATGAGCATCCGATCCAGCAGTGATCGCTGGCCCACGATCACCTTTTCGATTTCCGCCAATATCTGGCGAAGAACCAGGTTTTCCTTTTCCACACGTTGGGTGATTTCCTGTATATCCATCAGATTTCTTCCTTTCGGCGCAACACGTCTTATCACTTATAACCCGGGCACATTGTATATGTCAAAAGTCCCTTTTCGTCTATGCGAAGCACGAGTACCCTGTCGTTCAATGGCTTTAGTTCCATCGCTTAAAACCCTCCTTTTGAAAATAATTTCTAAATAACAACCGGTCACCCTTTCTGCTTTTTATTCTTCTGGAAACCCAATTAAAAAATCATAACACTCTAATATAACTAATCTATATCGAAATTCGGATAAAAAATTAAGCATAATTTTCCAAAGGTCAAGACTACTGCCGGAATCTTTCCTTTCGAGGCCGATTTGACCCCAATGATGCAACGTTGGGGTTAAGGGAAGGCGTCCCGTGAAACAATTCTGTATGCGTTTCAGGCAGAAAGTCACCGGCATGGCGTTTGGGGAATTTTCTCACTCGGAAGAGGAGACAATCACAGGTCGAAAAAGGAACGAGCGCCCCATATTCCAGGAGGCGCTCATTCCTTGCCAAACCCTGTGGTATCCTAAAGTGAAAACGATCCAAGAGGGACAGACTTTTTGAGCGTCCTCATTGCAGTCTGCCGGTCATAGGAGGGTTGGACTCAACTACATGGTTTTTTTCAGGGTCTCTTCGAATTCCTGAAAAAACTTGTCTTTTTCTCTCCAGTCCGGCCCGAAGTGCCGGTTGAAGTAATTTCCCAATCTATCGAAAAGCTTTTCCCAGACCGGTTTTCCCGCGCCCAGGACCACATCCTCAAGAAACATCCTGAGTTCAGGGATCTTGTCTTTGGGCAGAAAAGAGACGGCACCCAGTTTAATGGATTTCTTCAATGCCTCGGGGGTCAGGGCATGGGCCGTGAGCATGACCGCAGGGAATCCCCTGTCCACCGCATTCTGCAGCAGATCAAATCCGTTGACGCCCATAATATCCAGGACAACGATATCATAGGTGTAGCCTGTGAGGTACTGAATGGCCGTTTCATAATCCTTCGCCTTGTCGACCAGGCACATATCCAATTCTTCTTCTACAGTCTCAAGGATATCCGGCTCATCATCCACCACGAGGATACTCTTACCTTTTAATGGACTTTCTGAACTCATGGCTCCCTTTGCCTCCTTTCTCTCATTCCTGATGAATTTCTATGCTGCTGATAATGTAATTTTAACTCATGGTCAAAATAAGTCAAGGTGGCTTATTAAAATAAAGATGCCGATGCGCCAACACTCCATTCCCGCTGAAGACGGCGCCTTCGACTGGAACATATTAAATCCCGCTCGGCGGGAAAGGGCCACGTTTTCCACAGCAAAATAAGATTCTTATTCCGTCGGCCTAAACACCTCCCGAGTGAGCTTCCCGTGCCCTTTGCCAATTCTTCAATCCCCAGAGCAGGGCAACCAAGGCCAGAACCGTCACAAGGGTTGAGACCACACTGATCGCCTCCAATCCGCCAACAAGCCAGACCGGGCCTCCTATCATGGCTCCGCTGACCCTCCCAAGGCCTGCGGCGGCAATGTATCCGGACATCATCGTCGCCCGATAGGAGGGGAGGATCTCGGTGCAAAGCGAAAGACAGGTGACGATACTGAATTCAAGGGTCAGGAAAATAAAAAAGAGTCCGCCGAGAGAAAAGGACAGGGTGCGGCCGACAAGGGGTAAGAGGGCGTAACTGATCCCTGAGAAGATGAGGCCTATAATCACCGAACGCTTCAGCCCCAGACGGTCGGACAAAGAGGCGGTCAGGGCCTCGCCCAAGAGTTCTGCCGCGCCGATAATTCCCGTACCGATACCGATAGCCACGATGCTCAAACCAAAGCTCTCCTCGAGCCACACCCCGTAAATCACGAAAAGGTTATCGTTGGCAAGGCTGACGAAAAAGGCAAAGCCCATCATGCCCAAGGCCTGCTTTTCCCGAATCAATCGTCCCCAGGCCCGTAAAAGAGCGCTCGGTCCGCGGGAGGTTCCCCCTCTTTCGACATCTCTCGGGATGAGAAAATGAAAGCACACCAGGCCGACAAGTCCCAGGCCGCCCAGGGCAAAAAAAGGGGCACGCCAACCCATGCCGTCAATAAGCAACCCGATCAGCGGGACGCCCACCAGAGTACTGCCCGCCCAACTGGTTTCAAGCACACCGATGACCAACCCCCTCCGATGAAAAGGGACCCTGTCCCCGACGTAGGCCTGTATGGCCGGATCAAAAAGGCTCTTCCCAAAGCCCGCCAGGAGAAGGGCCAACAGAACAACCCCGTAAAAGGGCAAAAAGCCGCCGGCAAACATCCCCACTACCAGCATGCCAAGCCCCGTCATCATCATGATTCTATAGCCGAAACGATCCCCGAAGGGTCCGAAGAGTACCCCGAGAATGCCCGTTGCCTGATTGACGGCAATCAGGGACGTAACGGCCGTCAGTGGAACGCCGAGACCCCGGCTGAGAGCGGGGGCGAAAGGATAGGGGAACCGTCTGGCCGTATTGAGGCACAAGCGGCTCAGGGTGGCCGCCCCCATCTTCATGACCAGCCCTGAAATGGATGGACTCGGCTGCCCTTGTATTGATGCTTCAGTTTTAAAATCGTTCATTTCAAGATTGTTTATGCAAAATTCAGACAGTAAAACGACTGGGAGAATCGGGCGGGACATGAAAGGGGTTTTCAAGGTCCCACATGAATCAATTCCGGTTCCTTTCCGACATACCAGTCCTTGTCCCGAAGATAGGCATCGAGTTCCTTTTCGAGCATCAATTCGTGACCGTGTTCGACATCCGCAAGGTATCGCAGTATTCTCTGCCCTGATAGATCAGTAGCCCGATCCGCCGCGTCCCCGTAAAATGCCCCGGCCTTATGTTCCCTCTGTACCGCAAGCTTCAACAGGGATCCAAGAGAGTCGGCCATGTCCTCCGGCGCCCCACCACCCTCGGCCGTCTCGGGTGTGCCGGGTATCCTGGGCGGCCGGTCCTGCCCCCCTGACATTTTTTTGTAGAGCTCTGTCAGCATTCTTCTGTGATTGACTTCTTCTCGGGCGAGATGCTCGTACTTTGCACGCACCAGATCGTTTTCAATCATCCCGGAGATGTGACCGTAGAATTTGGCGGCATCTTCTTCACTTCGAATGGCCATGCCGATCACTTCAAGAGAGGTCAGTTTGGAATCCATAAAATCTCCTCCTTTAGTATGGGCACAGGTAATAAGATAATGCGATGCTTCGTTGAGCAATATAGGATAAATGCACGATGCGAGTCAAAAAAAACCGGGATTGACCTTTGGAGGCCAATCCCCTGTGCTTTAAGGTGCAGGCCCCCTATCCGGTATGGATCTGCTTTTTACCCCTTTCATCTTCCTTGTGAACAGGGGTTGAGGATGCGGGCCTCTTACAGGAACCGGATGAACCCGGGCCTAAATATGGGCTATGGCATCAACCTCCACCCTCAGCCCGAAGGGGAGTCCGGCGGCCTGGACGCAGGTTCTTGCGGGGAGCAGCCCTTGAAAATGCTGTTCATAGGCCTCATTGAAGCGGCCGTATTCTTTCATCTTCAGGAGGTAGGCGGTTATTTGAAGGATCTTGCCCATTGAAGAACCGCACTTCTCCAGGATGATTCGGATGTTCCCGAGGGTCATCTCCGTTTCTTCTTCAATGGTGCCGGGCGTGACCCGATTGGTGCTTGGATCAACGGCCCCTTGGCCGGACAAATAGACCAAACCATTGTGAATCACGGCCTGAGGATAGGGTCCTCCCAATACCGCCGCCTTGTCTGTCTGTACCGCCATTTTCTCCGCCATGACACCCTCCTCGTGAAAAAATCAGTAAAGAACGACTGCACGATGCTTTATTTTCAAGGCGTTCCGACATGATCTATGATCGATTCTGGACGAGTATGGTCTATGATACCATTTCATCTTCTTCCGGGGAAGTTCCTGTGAGGCGATAATAGGGGGCCCAGTAAATCCGGCGGACCCATTTGACGCTTCGCCCCAAAGCCCGGCTGGAGGTATAGACCAGTGAATAAAGCGTGGGGACCACCACGAGGGTCAGGATCGTGGCCAGGGCCAACCCGAAGATGACGGCGCTTGCCATGGAACGCCACCACTGGCTGGATTCGCTCACCCAGGCAATTTCCATCTCATGAAAATTATAGGCAATCCCCGTAACCATGGGAAGCAACCCCAGGATGGTGGTCATGGCCGTTAAAATCACAGGTCTCAACCTGGTGCATCCTGCCGCGATGATGGCCTTCTTGAAATGCATGCCCCTCTGTCGCAGGCGGTTCGTGTAATCAATCAGCACAATGGCATTGTTCACCACCACACCGGCAAGGGAGATCACCCCGACCCCAGACATGATAATCCCGAAAGGCAACTCCATAAAGGCCAACCCCAGAAAAACCCCTCCCAGGGAGAGGATAACGGAGGTCATGATGATCAGGGACTGGGCCACCGAGTTGAACTGGGTCACCAGGATCAGGACAATGAGGAGGACGGCTCCGATAAAGGCCTTGGATAAAAAGGCCTGCGCCTTCTGCTGTTCCTCGAATTCCCCTGTGAAGCTAATCTTGTAGCCCGGTGGAAGGGTATAATCGGCCAGCATTTTTTCCGCCTCCGCCCTGACCACGGGTCCGGGGACATGTCTTTCGTCCACGTCGGCCTTGACCGTGACCACCCGCTCATGGTTGATCCGGTTGACCTGCCCCAGGCCCCCCGTAATTTCGAACTTGGCCACGGTGCTCAGGGGAACCAGGCCTTCTTCCGTCGGGATCAGGAGCTCCCGAAGGATATCGGTCCGTTTTCGTTCCGACTCGGGCAACTGGACCGTGATATCGTAATCCTCATCCGCTTCCCGGAATGTCGATACCTTGATGCCGTTAAAAGCCACCTTGAGGGCAAAGCCGATGGTCTCGGTGGACAGGCCCATGAGGGCCGCCTTCTGCCGGTCTACCCGAACCTTGACGGTCGGGGAGCCTGCATCATAGTCATCCCGGATATCCCGGACAAAAGGCATTTTTTCCAGCACCGACCTGACTTGGTGGGAGATACGTCCGAGGACCTCGAAATTGTCTCCGGCAATTTCGATGTTGATGGGCGCGCCGGTGGGAGGGCCCTCTTCCTGTTTGGCGATCGTAATCTCGCCACCCGGGAGATGGCTGATGCGCCTGCGGATCTCCTCCATGGTCTCGGGGACCGGTTTGACCCGGTCTTCCAGGTCGTAAAACTGGATGCCGATATGGTTGGGGGCGTTATCCTCAAAGACCGAACTGCCCCCCATCACGGCCACGGTCCGGGAATAGACATGCTTGATATTGGCCATGTCCGTCAGATCCGTAACCTTCCGGCCGCGGTGAAGTCTGTGTGTTTTTTGATCGGTGTTGCTGTTGTAACACTGAAGGGGATCCACATCGGGGGGGGCCAGTTGGTTGTTGCCTTCGCACAGGGCCGCCTCGACCTGCCGGGCCACCCGATCCGAGTATTCCAGTTCAGCCCCTTCCGGCATGTCCATATTGATAAAAATGCTGTGAGGATCCACATCCGGGAAAAACTCGACAGGTTTCTCAAGACCGATCCGCTCGAACCAGATCATCCCCATGGCCATGACCGCCAGAAAAGACATGAAAATCACCGCCAGACGATGGTTGAGGGCGCTGTTCAGCAGACCACGATAGACCCTGAGAATCGGACCCCGAACCGTGATGGGGGCCTCGCCCGCCTTCTCGATCTCTTCCGGGCTGACCCTGGCCCTGGAGAGGGCATGACCATAGGGGAGCTTGAGGAACATGGCGGCCAGGGCGGGGTTGATCACCATAGCGACAAAAAGAGAGCAAGACAGGGTAATGATCACCGTTTTGGGGAGATAGGACATGAACTCCCCCATAATTCCGGGCCAGAAAATCAAGGGGAAAAAGGCGGCGACGGTGGTCAGGGTGGAAGCCGCGACCGGCTGGGCCACCTCCCCAGTGGCCCTCATGGCGGCCTGAATGCGGGGAACGCCCTGCTCCATGTAACGGAAGACATTTTCCACGATCACGATGGCATTGTCTACGAGCATCCCCAGAGAGAGGGTCAGGGAAAACAGGACCACCATATTGAGCGTTATGCCGAGGGCCTGGAGGATGGTAAAGGACAAAAGCATGGAAAACGGAATGGCCAGGCCGACCAGAATAGCATTTCGCACTCCCATGGCGAAAAAGAGGACAATGATGACCAGGATGAGACCTGTAATGATGTTGTTTTCCAGATCTTCGACCATGTTCCGGATATCCTTGGCATGGTCCATGAGCTTGGTCATGGTCGTTCCGGCCGGCCAGGTGGACTGCATCTTTTCAATGAGCCCATCGATCTGATCGGTGATGTGAAGGACATTTTCGCCGGCCCGCTTTTTGACCTGGATATTGACCGCCTCACGCCCGTTTAGCCGGGACCGGCCTTCCTCGTCCTTGAAACCGTCCACCACTCTTGCCACGTCCTTGAGGTAGACAGGCCGCCCCTTTTGAAGCCCGACGATCAGGCCGTAAATCTCTTCCGGGGTCCTGAATTCCCCCGGCACCCGGAGCTGGAAGCGGCCGTCACCCATGCGAATGGCCCCACCCGAAACGTTCAGGTTTTCCGAGGCAATGACCTTCTGAAGGCCGGTGATGGAAAGTCCGTAATAGGCGAGTTTGTGGGGATAGGGTTCGACACGAATCTCCCGTTCGAGCCCCCCGGTAACCTCGGCCTCCAGGACACCGGGGACGGCCTCGAATTCCTCTTCGAGATCTTCTGCAATCTCCTTGAGTCTCACCAAACCGCAGGTTCCGGAAAGAGAAAAGACCACCACGGGCAATTCGGAGATATTGATCTCCGTGACCTCCGGGTCGTCTTCCAGATCCGTGGGAAGATCCGGTTTGGCCTGATCCACCTTGTCCTTTGTCTTTGGGAGCACATCGTCGATATCGGTCCCGGCCACGAATTCGATGACGATGGAGCTCATGCCCTCGGTGCTGGAGGACCTTATTTTTTTCACCCCTTCCAGCCCCTTGAGTTTCTTCTCGATGGGAATGGTGATGGACTTCTCGATATCTTCCGGGGCCACACCGGCGTAACGGGTACTGACGAAGACATAGGGGATCGTAATATCGGGTGCCGCCTCCCTTGGAAGGGATCGATAGGAGATCAAGCCGAAAAGGACAATCACAATGGCCAGGACAACGACGCTGGTCCTTTTTCTGACGGCGGTGTCGGAAACAATCATGGCTTGAGAATCTCCCGGATATCGTGAGTGTTCTTGATAACCTCCAGGGGCTGGTCCTGATCCAGCAACCGGTGGCCTACCACGACAACTTTGTCACCGGCCATAAGACCGGATTTCACATGGGCCTGCCAACCCACCAGGACACCCAGCTCCACCGGTCTCTTTTCCGCCTTGCCGTCCCTGTCGACATAGACATACTTCTCTTCGCCCCGGGTAATCACCGCGTAGAGAGGAACGGTCAAGGCGTCATCATAGACCCGTTTCACCAGTTCGACCCGGGCGAACATCCCAGGCAAAATCCAACCGTCCGGATTGGGGATCGCGAGTTCAAGGTCGTAGAGCCTGGCCAGGGACCTGGGCATCCGCGCCAGGAAAACCTTTTTCCCCTTGACCCTTCGGTTGTCCAGGGCCTCGATGACGACATCGGCTTCATCCAGGTTAAAAATCGCGGCCACATCGCTTTCCGGCACTCCCACGGTGACCTTGACCCGGTCCAACTGGAGAATCTGGGCCACCGGATCACCCACTCCCACAAAATTTCCCTTTTTGGCCATGATATCATTGAGCACACAAGAGATGGGCGCCGAAATCCGGGTACGCCCCAGAGCCAGTTCCGCCTCCCGGTGCTGGGCTTCAAGGTCCTTGAGCTGGGCTTCGATACTGTCCAGCCTCGATCTGGATGTGGCCTTGCTCTTTATGAGGGTCTCATTACGCTGGTAGTCGCGTTTTGCCAGGCGATAATTGGCCTCGATTCTTTCCAGCCTGCTCAGATAATCCCGGTTATCCAACTCCACCAGGACCTGGCCCTTCTTGAGTCGCTGCCCCTCCCTGGCCAGAATGTTGACCACCTGACCGGCCACTTCCGCCTTGACCAGGACCTCCTCCTCGGGCTCCACCTCGGCCGGCAGGCTGATCTTGTCCTCCAGACGATGTGTTTTCAGGGTCAGGGTGATGACCTTCACCGGAGGAACCTCTTTCTTCATCGCCGCTTTCTTGGCCTCTTCCAGCCTTGTCTTTTCTTCCCGGGCCTTTAAAAACATCGAGCCGACAAAAACTCCGAGACAGATCACCAGAACCCAGGGGATCATTCCCCACACAAATCGCAGGCCCCTGCCTTTGCCTTTCGATTCTTTCATGTGTTTTTCATCCTTCATGTTCGACCTTTTCGTTCCGGATCAACCCTTCAAATGCCAAGCGCAAAAGACGTTCCGGGCGCTCAGGATCGACCGTTTCCGGATGCATATAGTCCAGATGAAAACAGAAATCCGTCACACCGAGGACCATGGAGACGACATCATCCTGATCAACGCTCCTGATTTCTCCCCTTGCGAGCCCCTCGATATAGATGGACTTCACGGCATCCGCCATGCGTCGATGAAACTGCTCCAGATCATAGTCGGGAGCCCCTTGAGGAAGCCCGAAAATCAACATATGGATCATCTTGAAGAGGTCATGGCCTTCCATCAGGGCCTCGTAAACGTGCAGGTAAAGCTTGATGAGCCTCTCGAGGGCCGTGCCCGGCTTTTCAAAGACGTCGGCGATAAAGGCCTCCTGCCACGCAACCGCCTCATCCAGAATGGACCGAAAAAGCCCTTCCTTACTCTTGAAATAATAGTAAAGGACCGGTTTGGTCACACCCGCCCTTTCGACGATCTCCCGCACGGGTGTGCTGGCATACCCTTTTTCCGCAAAGAGGTGGATACCCGCCTCCAGAAGCCTGGTCTTGGGACTCGGTTCTTCCTGTTTTTTATCAATGAGTTGCTGAAACATACACATTCCCGCCTGTTAAAAGATCGACTTTTAACACCAGTCAAAATGACTGTCAAGAAAAATTACTTACCGGTAGGTAAACAGAAAAAATCCATTTCAATCTTCTACGATCGCCGACCGAAGATTCGCCAGACCCTCAGGATACCTTCCTCTACGAGTTCTTCAGAGTATGGACCCCGCTTTGCGAAGATTTTCATCATGGGCACATTGTCCTTGAAAAGGTAGGATGAGACACCAAGAAAGCCCTTTCTTCTCGCATAATCTTCCAGATGTGCCTGCAAAATGGTTCCGAGACCCCGGCCCTGGTAATCTTCACGAATGGTGTAGGCCACCTCGACCATATCATCATAATCCTCCTCCTCTGCATAGCGTCCGACCCCGATAATTCGTTCCAGGCCGAGGGGGCCGAGGGTGGCCACAAAGGCCATTCGTTTGTGATAGTCCACATTGACCAGGGTCTGGGCCGTGGCATGGGACATGGCCTTCACGGCACGAAAGTAACGCCGATAGATCGTCTCTTCCGAATGCGAATAGAAAAAATTCTGAAGCAGGGGCTCGTCGGTAGGTTTGATGGGTCGGATTCTCACAAGTGCCCCGTCATTGGTGGTCACCCGGTATTCATCCTTTTCCGGATAAGCGCGGGTTGCGGCATCGATGAGAATCTGGTCCGCGTAAACATAGGCCCGTTTTTTGGCCTCCTCCAGAAGCTCTCTTCGAAACTTGGGGTGGGCGATATTGATAAGCGCCATGGCCCGTTCCCGCACGGTTTTTCCTTCGAGATAGGCAATGCCATACTCGGTCACCACGTACTGTACATCTCCCCGTGTGGCCACGACCCCCGCCCCCGCCTGCAGATGGGGTCTGATCCTGGATTCCTGTTCATTCTTAGTCGTCGAAGGGAGGGTGATAATGGATTTTCCACCCTGCGACATGCCGGCTCCCCGGACAAAATCCAATCTCCCACCGACCCCGCTGTGAAAGTGGTGTCCTTTGGACTCCGAACAGATCTGGCCGCTCAGGTCTACTTCCAGGGCACTGCCGATCGAAATCATGTGGTCATTCTGTGCGATGATCAGGGGATTATAGACATATTCAGCCGGGTAAAAGGGGATACGGGGATTATTGTCTACATAGTCGTAGATCCTCCGGGTCCCGATACAAAAACTGCAGACCACTTTTCCAGGATGAAGGGTCTTGTGTTCTCCCGTGATTTTTCCCTCCTCGATCAGGTCGATAAAGGCGTCCGAGATCACTTCCGTGTGAATGCCCAGGTCTTTCTTCCCCCTGAGGTATTTCAGCACCCCGTGGGGCACGAATCCAAATCCGATATGAAGGGTGTCTCCGTCATTGATCAGTCTGGCCGCGTTCCGGGCAATGGTGTTACTTATCTCATCCAGTTCGGGATACTCGTATTCCACAAGGGGATCGTCATGTTCCACAATGTAGTCGACCTCTTGCACAGGGATAAAGCTGTCACCCAGAGTACGGGGCATATGGTCATTGACCTGCGCGATGACGACCTTGGCCGATTCCACGGCCGCTTTTACAATATCCACCGAAATACCCAGACTCAGGAATCCATGGGAATCGGGAGGAGAGGTCTGAATGAGGGCCACATCAACCGGCACAATCCGGGTTCGAAACAGCCCGGGTATCTTGGAAATAAAGACCGGTGTGTAGTCGGCACGGGCCTGGTTGATGGCCTGTCGGGTTCCGGGCCCGACAAAAAAGGTATTATGACGGAATTGGGTATCAAACCTTTTTTCCGTGTAGGGAGGTTCGCCCAGGGTGACGAAATGGAGCAGTTCCACGTCGTGAAGGCTGTCTGCCCGATCGATGAGTCCCTGTACCAGATATTGAGGCTCGGCGCAGGCGGTTCCCAGAAAAACTTTGGAGCCCCTCTCTACCGCCTTGAGCGCGCGCTCAAGGCTGCTCTTGCGATGGGTATAGACGGCCTCCCATGTCTTCGTCATTGGTGCTTCCTCCCTTTTGATGTCTATCTGTTACGGAAAACTACGTTTTTCTCCCCGCCCATATGGGCGGGAATCTTCGATGGGTCTGGATGTTTTATTTTGACTGAGCGGTTTGCACATGAGGGGACGCCCGTTCTCAATTGCGCAGGGGCGTTCAGGAATATCCATCAGGTTAATGTTATTTCAAATACAAAAGGGGCCATGAGCTTCCGTAGCGTTCATGGCCCCGAATCCTTCCAACAGGAGAGCGGGGTCCCGCTGAAAACGGGACGGCGTGAGCGAAGCAAGAAGGGCGTGCCGACCCCCTGCTTCCGGGGCAATCTATCTATTTTGGAAAAACACGGTCACGAGAGGGCCTTACGCCAACATTTCCAACACCTTTGCTACGCGTTTTTCAATGCCTACCGCCACGTCCTTGATGCCGGGTCCCAGCATATAGGCCGGGGTTGTCACGATTTTGAATTCCCGAACCATCATAGAGTCCACAACCTGATAAAATTACACCGATTTTAGGTGTGATGCCACCTCCTGTTTCAAGATCCGCTTCTAGATTGCTCGGAATTCGAAGACATCGGTTCCGCTTTTCTCAATACGAGGTATCCTCTGTTTATATCGCTGTCAAAAACCAGATCCTCTCTCGCAAGTCTAAATCTTTAAGGACAACGCTTCTCACGGAGAGCCTATCCCTTTTTCTCGGTTTGCATGTATTGAGCTATGGTTCGACGATCGCCTTCGCTCATCTCCGTAAATCTGATCCCCATACCGGAAGGACCGGCACCGGTCGTGCCACCGGATTGTCGGCTCCAAATCACTTCACACTTTATCTTCAAAGGATTAGACAGGCCCGGGAGTTGCAGTCTTAACAAGAATTCCTCTCCCTTGCCGAGCGGCTTTTCTGTCTTGATAAAGAGGCCCTTATTGCTGATATTGGAGGTGTACGCCTTGATGAAAGCGCTTTTGTCTTTGTAGGTCAGGGACAGGGTCTTGGGAATACGCGATTCGATTCGTTGGGACGAATCGGAAATCCTGGTAACCATCTTCTGAAATCTTTTCACAATCGCGGAGAGGATGGCCCTGAAATCTGAAGACAATTTATTGAATTCGCCGTCAAGCGTGGCTCTATCCACGATACCCAGCACCGTGTCCCCCATCGCCCGGGCAGTGGCCGTCCTTTTTACGGCCCCCAGGAAACCGAGTTCGCCAAAGACCTCGCCCTCACCGAGGGTTTCTATCACAACGGTTTTACCTTCGACATTCTTCGTGATTTCAACAGACCCGGATATAATGACATAAACCCAGTCTCCAGGGCTGCCCTCACTGATGATGGTCTGTCCATCCGCATAAATCTCTTCAGATGCAAGCGTGAACATCGAAACCCCCTCGAAATCGACCTTCGCCAAAAAAGCGTCGGTTTGCAATAAAGAACAGGAAAATGACTTGAAAATCAGAGTCTTTTTAGGTCAGTATAATGTCAAATCATCTCGGAGTCAATCAGGAGACTCGAAGGCCTTTTTCCAATTGAATTTCATTTTGGACAAAAACGAAAATCGGAGGTTCATTTGTTGAACATCTTCCCAATGAACAACGCCGTTCAGGAGTATACCTGGGGTTCCAGGACGTTTATCCCCGAAATGATGGGGCTGCCTTCTCCGTCGAAAATGCCCCAGGCGGAACTCTGGATGGGGGCGCATCCCAAGGCACCTTCCGTAATGATAGCCAACGGAAAAAAGATCCCTTTACCGGAACTGATCCAAGGAGACCCCCGGGATATTCTTGGAGAGGCGACGGCCCGAAAATTTTCCAATACCCTGCCCTTCCTGTTCAAGATCCTGGCGGTTGAAAGGCCCTTGTCCATCCAGGCTCATCCCAACCGGGAGCAAGCCGTCCGGGGCTTCAAAAGGGAAAATGGACTGAAAATCCCTTTGGACGCACCCCGTCGCAACTACAGGGATCAAAACCACAAGCCCGAACTTCTTTGCGCCCTGACTCCCTTTCAGGCCCTTATCGGCTTCAAATCCCCGGATCGGATCCTGGTGGACTTTCAAAAAGTACCGGTTCCCGCACTGGCGAACGAAATCGAAGCCTTTGCAGGAAAACCCGACAAAAAGGGTTTCGAACGATTCTTTACGACATTGATGAGCATGGACAGGGACAAGCAGGCCCGGATCGTCTCCCAAACGGCGGCCCTCTGTGAAAACGCCGATCCTCTTGATCCACCCCTTCAAAGGGTCATCGCTCTTCACCATGAATATCCGTTTGACGTGGGTGTCCTTTCGCCCCTCTTTCTCCATGCCGTTACCTTGGAACCCGAGGAAGCGCTTTTTATTCCCCCGGGCACGCTCCACGCCTATCTCGAAGGCGCAGGGGTCGAACTCATGGCCAATTCGGATAATGTCTTGAGGTGCGGATTAACTCCCAAAAACATGGATATAGCGGGACTCTTGGATATTCTCGATTGGGAACCGCACACCCTTCAAATCCTCAGGCCGGAGAGGCGCCCAAACGGTGAACAGGTGTATCCCACCTTTGCCGAAGAATTTCGACTGTCGGTCATCAAGCCGGTGACCGGGGAGGTTTTTGAAAACACTTCGGAAGGGGCCGTAGAAATCGTGATTGTCGTCAAAGGCCATGCCGTGGTCATTGAAAAAAAGACGGGGCAGCGGCTGCCTCTGCCTCAAGGAACGGCGATTCTTATCCCCGCCTCCGTCCCTCGCTATACCATGACCGGGGATGCGATTCTCTACAAGGCCTCGGTCCCGCCCCAGGGCTAGTGCCTCCAAGAGATCGGCAGATGCTTTGTCGGGGGCCGTCACTAGGGTCGACAAAATGTGTCTTGAGTCCGAAGTGGCGTAACGACTCAGCTAGATAGGCTGTAGGCATTTAGGCTGTGAGGTACCGCAGGAAGGGAACATGCGTGATTATAGGAAACTCAGAGCGTTTGAATTGGCTGATGAAGTGGTACTTCTGATCTATCGAGCAACCAGAGAATTCCCCAAAGAAGAAATGTATTGTGGAAGCCGAGAAGGTTTTGGGCGCCCTGCTTCGAT
>Ga0272442_10000223_pt1 | contig 94958 bp, 125 predicted proteins | sample SSMForm2O_FD_200262 | JGI IMG/M metagenome (GOLD analysis project Ga0272442, IMG submission 200262) | Marine sediment archaeal communities from Little Sippewissett salt marsh, Falmouth, MA, United States - SSM-Form-2O | ecosystem: Environmental > Aquatic > Marine > Wetlands > Sediment ...
GATACGTGACTTGCGGCAGGTAGTTTCCGCCGAGCACACCGCTGACGTGAAGGCCGTTGTGGAGACAGAGCGGCTTGATGTCGTGGTACCACCGCTGGCTGACCAGCTCGGACGATGCGCGCTCGGTGCGGTCGTTGAGGTGGCCGTAGATCGCGGTGAGAACCGCCATGACGTAAGACGCGCCGATGGACTCGGGGGAACCGGCGATCGGCTCGGTGCCGAGGTAGTTGGCGCCGGCCGTACCCGCGCCCTGCCCCATCAGGGTCTGGACGATGTTGTTCAGGGCACCGTACACGTCGCCGACGGCGCCGACAGGCCACCCCGCGGCGGTCCATGCCGTGGTGAGGAAGCCGACCAGGGCGGCACCAAGGGTGGGCAACGCGCCGTTGGCCAGATCGTCCACCACTTCCTGGAGGGCGGCCTGGACGTCCGTGGCCCCGATGAAGCCGTAGGGCGTGAACGTGATCGCCGACGCAGGGTGCTGTGGCGGCGCACCGCCGATGTGGTTGTCCAGATCGGTGGCGATGCTCATCAGCACAGACTGGAGATTGGCCGCGACCCACGGCGTGACGAACGGGAACGGACCGGAATCGGTGACCCCGATCACATCCGACCCCGACGGCCCCGGGCCAGCCTGGGCCAGGTCGAACACGATCGCGTCGAGCGCGGTCTGGATCGTGGTCGGCGGCGGCGCTGGTCCCAGGACTGGGGCGGCACCGAACCACGTCGAGGTGAACGTGAACGGCAACGCGCCGCCCCACGCATCGATCAGGGCCAGCATGTCCTCGGTCGCTTCCTTGGAAGTGCCGTAGACCCGATCCCCGATGGTGGCGCCGGCGAACCGCACCCAGTCCTCGCGGCGCGAGAAGTCCATGTCCGTGTTGAGGATCGCCGTGAACCCCTGCTGGACCAGGATGTCCACGAGGAGGACTGCGTCGTTCATCAGGGGCGGGGGGACCGCACCCGGTCCTGTCGCCGCCTCGGCGCCGATCCGCACGAAGAACTCCGCGTCCTCGAGCTGCTTGGTGTAGACCACCACGTTGTTGCCGTCGAGCGCCGGCTCAGTGAGATCCCGCTCGAACCGGACGAAGATCGAGATGTACCGCCACCAGCCCGCGGTCGGCGGGTCGGTGTTGGTGCCGAACTCGTCCTGGCTGCAATCCACGACCGACAACGTGTCGGCGACGTAGATCCGCTGCCCCTCCGGGTCGTAGGCGACGCCAGGGCCGACCACGTCCACGTTCTTGTCCGGGGTAGGCGCGTGCTGTTGCGGATCCAGGCCGTCCAGGATGCCGAGCATGTCCGTGTCCAGGGAGATGCCGTGCATCGCGTTCTGGACGCGATCGAAGGCCCAGTCCATCTGGCTCTGGGTCACGATCTGCTTGAAGTACCAGTCAAAGATGTCCATCGCCTACTCCCCAAGCTCGGCGGAAACGTCGAGCTCGTCGATGCCGAGCATCCAGGCATCGGGCCACGGCAGCGGGTCCGCGGTTCGGATGTCTATCAGGTGCGTGTGAGCGGGTTTCATGTACTCCGCGACGCGCCGCACGATTGCCTGTTGCTCCGAGGTTAGCATGTTCTCTGTCTCTATGTCGAATGAGTAGAGGGTGTAGCTGTCCGACGGCGCCAGGACCGCGCCACCGGTCGAGCCGACCTCGGCCGTGTCGAACAGCAGGGCCGCGTTGACGGACCCTCCCGTGACCTGAACCGACGCCTCCACTCCTGCCTTGTTGCTGTACACCGCGACCTGTCCGTGGTCCGTTCCGGTGGCCAACGTGATAGGAAGTCCCAAGATCCCCTGGACCACGCCTGCGCTTACCTGCAGGGAACCCAGGGCACCACGGACCACCGTCTCCATCGCCAACGCGCCACCGTCGTCGTACCCCACGACCTCTCCGGCCAGATCCTCGGTGACCCTCGCCGCGATCTCCGCCGCCGTGGCCGCGCCCGGTGTGGCGATGTCCTCTGTAGCGAACGTGATCGTGACCAACGGGCCGCCGTTGACCGACAGATCGAGTGTGTCCCCGGGAGAGATGGCGAACGGCTCCAGGTTGGTGCCCTCCACCACTGCTGGCTGGCCCGGGAACGTGGGATACGCGCCGACCTTGACCCCCTGGGCGACGATCACCGCCGCGACCTCGGCAGCGGTGACTGCGGTCGGATCAGCGAAGTCTCCAGGGACGAACGTGATCGTCTCCGGCGCGGTGCCGTCGGGCACGATCTCCAGCTGCCACGGCGCCCCGATCAGGGTGAAGTCCCACGTGTCCCAGGCCGCGCTCATGACCTCGGCGATGGCGCCGCTGCCCAACGCGTCCACTCCCAGAATCCAGCCGCCCGCGGCGTACTCGACGCACGTCACCACCTCGCCGAGCAGGAAGAACACGGTTTGCTCGATGCCCCACGCCGTCCCCTTGGATTTGTAAATCTCGATCAGGATCCGCAGGAGCTTGCGCTGTTCAGTGGGCGTGAGGTCCAGCTCCGTCCACTCTGCGAACGGGTTGCCCATGTCGTACAGCATCGCCGCGATCTGCTCGTCCGTTGCCTTGTCCGGGTCCCACTGGTCCGTGAACCTGTCCACGTAGTACAGCATCCACCCCAGGACCTCCTCGATGCAGTTGGAGGTGCGCTCGAGATCGCGCGTCGCATCCTCGATCCTGTTCTTGAGGGGCACCATGTGGCGCCAGTGGGAGAAGGCGCGGCCCTCAACAGGCTCGGGGGTGAAGCCGTCGAAGTCGGTGGTGTTGAACACCGGGTCCATCGCGTTGCCGTTGTCGTCCTCGATCGCGGCGCCGGCGGTGATCTGGTAGCGGCAGCCAGGCGTCTGCTCCCAGTTGACGGTGATGTCCCACTGGGTCGCCGGGGTGACCTGGCGCCACGCGGGACCGGTGATCGTCGGCGTGTGGCCGTACAGGAAGTGGCCGTACAAGCTGCCACCGTACCCGCCGCTGAGGACGGCAGCGATATCGATCAGCTGCCAGTACGTGGAGTCGCTCTCCTGGAACGCGATCTGGCCGATTTCCTCGGAGGTGAACCCGGTCGCGGCGAGACGAGCCGCCTCGTCCGCGTAGGTCCACTCCACGGGGATCGTCAGGGCCGGCGCGTCGGCGGCCGCTATGGCGACGGCCTCCAGGGTTACCCCAGGCAGAGGATCCACGTTCCACCGCTGGAACGCGGCGGTCCAGTTGGCCAGATCCAGCACGGACCCGGCGCCGGTCGTGGCCATGTCGTCGTCGAAGGTGACCCGCACCGTGTGCGGATCGATCCCCTCCGCCGCGATCAGGGACGGCGGCGTCAGGTCCTCGATGTAGAACACATACTGGAACGACGTGACCACCGGTCCGGGCGGTGAGTGCCCCCACGGGAAGTGCCCCCACGGACCGTGGCCCCAGCCGCCTGTGGCGGTCAAGTCCACCTGGACGTTGACTTCCTGTTCCGACTCGAAAACCAGTGGCGCGTGGGACGCCGCGACCTTCCAGAACGCGAACGGCGAGGCGATTGTGTGTGTCGTGACCGTGCCCGACCACGGCGCGGTCCACGTGGGAACGCCGCCGCTGTAGGACAGGACCGGGTCCCCCTCGATGGTGACGTCGAAGTCCGGCGCGGGCAAGGTCGCGTCCGTGGGATCCCCGTCCAGGTCCACCAGGACGAACTCCACCTCGGTGTCGGCGCCGATCCCTTGCTCGGACGGCTGCGGATCCCGCTGGATCAGGACGTAGCGGCCAGTCGCCGACACCTCGACCGCGGCAAGGTCGATGCCGAGAGTCGCAAGCAGTTGTTCGACGGTCAGCGCCATTCCCTACTCCTACCTGGTGAAGTCGATCCACGCCTCGTCCACCACTGCCGTGGCGTGCGTGTTCTCCACCGAGATGTTGCCGTTGGCGACGAGGCGCCGCACCCGGACCTGCGCCGGATCGAAGTCCTCCGTGTACTCGAATCCAGCGTCGGTGATCTTCAGGCCGTACGCGACAAGGCGCACCGTCGGTCCCAACTGGAGAACCGTACCGTGCGCCAATGGACCGCTGACGTAGAGCCGCTCCACCGTGCCGAAGATCCCCCCGTGTTGCTCCGGCGACTTGTAGTGCAGTGCGTACGACGGCGTCTCCCAGCCGCCGTGCGTCATGTTCATCAGCTTGTCGTTGTTCGTCCAATCCCGATCCAGGCCGAACCACCACTGCTCGAACACCGCAGAGTCGTTCTGCACGTGACCGTTGCCGGCCCAGATGATCCACCCCATGACCCCGGGGCTGATCTCGGCGCCGACCAGTGTGATCTGGCCAGGCATCCCGTAGACGCGCATCCGCCGCCACGGCGCGGGGAAGTCCACGAAGAACTGGCCGTAGATTTCCGCGCTGGTTATGGCGTAGTTGGTGTCCAGGATCAGGTATTGTGTGCCGGATCCGCTGCACGACACGTGGAACACGAGTCCCGGTGTCGGCGCGGGCAACGTCACCACGTCCCCGTTGGCCGCGATGATCGACTTGCCGTTGTCGGCGACCGCGATTGCGCCACCACCGCTGAGATCCCTCGAACCAGTGGCCAGGAACCCGGGCATCGCAGTGGCCTCGCGGCACAACGGCATGAGCTCGGCGCCGTTGCGCCAAACGATGGGGAGGCCGCCAATCGGCATGTTCCACGGAGCGCCGCCGTGGAAGGACCCACCTGCGACGTGGCTGGACTGAATCGGCCGCGTCCACGCCCCGTCAATGGATATGCCCCACACACGACCGTCGGTGTACCCGCTCGAGTTGCCCGCCGCCACCGTGACCGTGCCGCCCATCAGCTCGAAGTAGATCGTGAAGTCGTTCCAGTACAGGACGTCCCCGACGAGGTGGAACGCGGCCGCTCTGTAGTCCACCGCGGCGCCGAGGGCGTCCACGACCAGCAACGCCTGCTCCAGGCTGTCGATGAAGTTGGTGTCCCAGTAAGTCCACCACGGATCGACGTTCTCCTTGGGATACTGGATCTCAAAGATCGGGCTGCTTTTGAGGTTCGGATCGGCCATCGGTGTTCTCCTATCCACGCATCGCGTCGTTGAGCCAGGCGAACTTGCCGCCGAGCACCCGCCCCAAGACAACCACGTCAGTGTCCGGGGAGAAAGACGCGCCGGCCACGAGCGTCCCGGTCTGCGCACCATCGACGGGCCAGGCCGTGACCACGAACCACACGTAGTCCCCATCCGTCACCGGGACGGACTGGCCGTCGGCGAAGGTGATCGTGCCGCCGGAGGGCGAACTGACCACGACGTCTCCCATCATGACGTCGAACGAGTCGGCCCTGTCGTAGTCCCAGTAGCCTGCGCTCAGCAACGGATCCTTGTGCAGAGTGGGCCGCTCCAGGGCGGCGCACAGTGCCTTGTCCAGTGTCTCCATCCTGCCCGCGGCGCCGTCCTCGATTCCCCACCAATCGTCGTCGTTCTCGTCGGGGTACGGGATGGCGAGGCGCGTCGTTGTCTTCGGTGTGCCCATCTCAAGCCTCCTGGAGGGTCAGGCGGAACCCAACCTCGCACGCGCCCGCCAGGTGGCGGACCGGCGCCTTGAAGTCTGTCCATCGCCGCTGCTCGTCCGGGGCGATCACGCGCTCCGCGTACACCTCGGCGTTGATGATGATCTGCATCAGCCACTCGTAGTCAGTTGGCGTCGGCATCGACGTGCACGCGGCGTAGGACGCGGCAATCTCGGCCGGCGTCAGGGTCGTGTCGATCATCCGCATCTCGTCGATCGCGCCCCACAGCAACGGGGCCGCCGCGGTAATCGGTGTCGCCGGCGCAGGAGCCAACGGGGAGTTGCCCATCACGGCGAACGGCGTATAGGGAACGGGGTTGTCGTTGATGTACATGAGCAAGCGATCCCAGGTGAACGCGAACCTGTTCCACGTGACCGTGATCAGGATCCACCCAGGGTTCGGCGTGTCGATGGTGTACCCCGGGAACACCGTCACCGAGGAACCGCCGAAGTGGTGGCCCACCATGAACTGCCACGAGTGTGCTCCTGGGCCGACCGCGCCGCTGAGTCCGAAGTGCCACCCCGCAGGCACCCCGTCCCTGCAATAGAACAGGTATGGATTGACTCCCCAGGACGTGGCGTGGGCCACCGCGTCGAAGTTGAGCCAGAACTGGGCCGTGTAGTTGTTCAGCGGCGAGGGCGCGAACCACTGGGGCGTGTTGACTGCGCCGAGTCCAGCCGTGACCGACCCGACCGGGATCACGCGGCAACGCGTTCCCATCGGCGAGTAGGTTTCCACGCCGACCTCGATGTCCCCGACGTTGTCCAGGTCGAACGCGCCGGCGACGAGATTGCGAGCCGGGTCGAGTCCGATGTCGTAGTTGAAGTGCCAAAGCTCATCGCCGCTCGGCGGCGCCGGGAACCCAGGGGCGGGCTGTGCTTGCCCCATGATCGTGCCGATGGTGTCCATCGTGGCCGCGACAAGATCCCAGTCGGACAGGTCCACGATCTGCTTGATCTCGGAGAAGTCGCCGGGGACAAGCAGCGTCGGGTTGCCGCCGGACAGCACTGCCGACTCGGGCACGTCCGCTCCGCCGAGAATGAAGACGTGCGCCCCGTCGGGCGGATCGAATCCCTGGGGCTGGCACCGCCCCTGCGCCGATCCGCGCAGCCTGTCGAACCACGTCGTCATCAGGTCACCCGGTATGCCTCGATCGCGTCGAACGCGCCGCGGCGGTTCAACGATTCAGTCACCTGGAACGCGAAGCCCGCGTACCCACCCCACAGGGGCGGCGACCCGGTGAGGATCTGGAGCACGTCGTCCACGACGCCGCCGCTTGGGAACCCGGGGATGTTCTGCCAGTACGGGGTGTCCCCGACCGGATGGGCCGCGAGATCGTTCTCGGACGCCTTGAGCAGCACGTCCCCGTTCGGCTCCACGATGGCGTCCAGGCGCAGGTGGTGCCACAACCCGTCGCCCATCGCGTACTGGGACGCGGATCGGGCCAGGATCGTGACGTTCTCCTCGTCCGGGACCAGGCCGCTCACCAGCTGCGCCTTGGCCAGCACGATCTCGTATGGATCGGCGTCGGACAGGCCCAGGATGTACGCGTAGTCGTTGACCGACACCGGCGCACCCTGGCCGCAGAAGAACAGCATCGGGGACATGCCCGTGTTGTTCGGCGAGCTCACCCGCTTGACGCAGCCGCGGATCGAACCGCCGCCGTCGGGATCGGACAGGAGGCCGCCCGTGGGAGTGAACCCAGTCAGGTCGACGTACTTGCCGGCGGCGCCGGTCACCGTCGCATCGAGGGAGTTGAACCCGTACACGAAGTCGTTGGTGATGCTGCTGTTGGGCCGGTCGATCCCGTTGGTCACGCCGCGTGCAAGCGTGGCCGTGCTCAGCGCCCCACCGATGTCTTTCCAGTCAAGCTGACCCATCTGGTCCTCCTACGTCGGGAACGGCTCGTCGGGCCATTCCGCGGCCTCAAACTGCTCCAGCGGTTCGGTGCCGCCGTCGAACAGGGCTTGCGTCAGGGACACCGATCCCAGATCGGGAATCCACACAGCGGTCGGCGCGACCCAGCCCCGCAGGGTGAATCGCTCCAGGATCGTCGGATCCGGCACCGCCGTGTCGAAGGTGGCCTGGTTCATGTCGTTCTCCTTGATCCACAACCCCACCACAGGATCAAGAAGCACGGCGAAAGAGTTGGCGCTCCACGAGTCGATCAGGAATCGGTCCGTGGTGGCGACACCGGCCGGGAGCGCCGCCGGCGGATACAGCCACGCCGGGATCCCGACTCCCGTCGCGTAACCGTTGGGGCTGAACGACCGCAGACCGATCGACTCGCGCATGTCGCGGAACCTGTCGGACTCGAGCGCGGCGAAGGCCCACCAAATGCCGACCAGGGACACCCCGTCCCACCCGAACGTCAGCCCCTCCTCGGCGCCTTCCGACCACGACCCGAACTGCAACCCCAGTCCGCTCATGTGGAGCGCGACCGCGGCGTTGAGGTCCGCGACCAGGGTGGCGACGTCCGGGTAGTCGTTGCTCGGCAGCGAGAACATCGCCGGGCCGGCGGCGTCGGTGATGATCACGATCTGGTTCTCGTTGGGCGGGATCTCGAGCGGGAACGTGATCGGCGCACCCACCATGACACCGTTTGGCGCGGTATCGGGACACCACCGCTGGCCGCCGCTGGTGGACAGTGGATCGTTGCCCCACGCCTCCTCAAAGTCCTCGGTGCAGATCGGATCCAGGTTGGTGCCGAAGACGTGGTCATACCACCCGTCGAACCCAGTCGGACCGCTGTAGGGGCCGAGCACGTCCTCGCACGGCCTGATCAGGTTGTACGAGTCGAACCACGGCAGGCCGGTGTAGGTCGGCGCGTCCCCGGGCGGGAAGCCCCACAGCGCGAAGATTTCCTGCGTCGTCTCGTAGGTGCCGACCCCCTCGTTGAACAGGGCCGCGGCAAGCAACGCGCCCGGGAGATCCGCGACGGCCCCCTGGTTCTCGCCCACCGCCGACTCGGTCCACGTGATCGGGCTGTGGTTGGTCAGGATGTAGTTTCTGTTGACATCGATCTGCCACGCGGCCTTGCCCACGTCGTCCGCCGTGAAGGGACCAGCGGCGAGCCGGGCCGTCTCGTCGGCGAACGCCCAGGAGTACGCCCGCAGCCATCCACCCTCGAACCCTTCTCGGCCGTACCGGTACGGTGCCAGATCGGCGCGGTATGCGCAGAAATCGGCCCACCAGCCCACGTCCTGGAACGACTGCCACTCCCACCCCTCGGCCTCACCGGGGCGGCCCGAGCTCGCGGCCGTCTCGAACGACGGGTTGTTGAACCCACCGTCCCCGTCCGTGTCGAACGCGTGGCGGATGTCCGTGTCGGTGGCCGGCTCGTAGAAGGTGGCGCCGCCGAACCAGTGGCCCAGGAACGACTTGCGGCCAGCCACCGGGTTGCCGGTTCCGATGGTGCCGACCCAGGTCGAGCCGATGAACAGGGCCGGGAACACCAGGGTGGCCACCGTCGCGCCATCCACGACGATCCGCAACTCCAGGTTGTCCCGGTTGATCAGGTAGCCGAAGTTCCCGGTCCAGCTGAACCCAAGGTCCACGACGCGCCCCTCGTACTCGTCGAACCGCAACGGCGCGACCAGCTCGAGGAAGGACCCGGCGGCGTTGTCCCAGTATTTGAGAACAAGCTCGCCGCCGTTGGCGTCCCGCCACGTCATGCCGATCCCGTTGTACGTGCCCGACGGAGGGGCGGTGCGGAAGCCGGCGAACCCGAACGACACGAGGCACCTCTCGTCACCCCAGGTCGCCATGTCCTTGAGCTTATACCTGCCGACGTAGGTGAACGGCAGCTGGGAGCCGAAGGCCATGTCGTCGGCTAGGCAAACCGGCACGTGCTTGCCCAGGGTGGGCGTGATCGTGATGATCTTGCGGTCCTCGATGGCGCTCATCGCCAGGACGGTGTCCTGGTTGAACTCCACACCCCATCCGCCGTCATCGTCGAAGTCGCGCACCTTCTCCGGCGCGTAGTTGGACGTGCCCTCGGGATAGTGGACCAGATCGATCACCGGGGTCCGCGTATAGACGGGACCAAGGTATGACGGGATCGGCGCGAGTCCCATCTCCTCGAGACGCGCCAGGTACTCCCTGGCGTTGACCTCGTTGAGATCCAGGACCCACGGCTCGAACTGGGACACCGACACCTGGCGGAAGTACGTGTCCTGATACGGCGGCGGCGTGGGCATCGCCCCCGGGAACACCTTTGTGGCGCCGTGGAACAGCTGCCCGCTGAGAAGAAGAAGGTCCTCGAGTCCTGGTGCGGCGTGGCTTTGCAGGTCCACCACGTCGGTGCGCAGATCAACCCAGTCCGGGATCCCAGGGTCCCACGCCTGGGTCGTGACGGTCCACGTCGGCGGACCGCCGGTGATCAGAAGCCGCACCCTGCCAGCGTCTACACCGTCCCACGGGGTCAGGTCGCCGCCGGACACGATGAACGCGCTCGCGGGATCGTCCACCCACGCGCCCCGGTACTTCCAGGAGAGGTCGCCGAGGCGCTTGCCGTGGAGCGCGTACATGAGGTGATCCGCGGCCTGGTTCTTGCCATCGAACAGGGTCGCCACCAGACCAGTCCACGCACCTCTCGTGTCTGCCGCGCCACGGGTCGCACCATCGCCCCACCGCACCTGGAAGTCCACGTTGAGCACGTCCTGGGCTACACTGGCGATCCAGCCGCGCAGCGCCATCCTGAACCCGGTGTTGACGTAGCGGTAGTTCTCGGCGTTGTACGTGTCCGCGGCGTCGTCGGGCAGTGGTTCACCGTTGGCGGGATCCGCCACGAAGAACTCCATGTTCTCCGGCATGTACTGGTAGCCGCGCACCTGGAGGCCGCGCAACGGGTCCACCCCGTCCGCGATCTCGAGCTCCGCCGAGTACCCGATACCACTGAGGGCGGCGTACAGGACGGGCTGGATCCACTCACGGCAGAACAGGGGCCACCGCTCGTCGGCGCCGTCGATGACCAGTGGGCCGTCCGCCGACTTGACGAACAGGTCCACGTTCACCGAGGGGTCCCACCTGTTAATCGGCCGCGCCACTTCGTCCTCCTAGATCGCCGTCGCGGTTTCGCCGTTGATCACGGTCAGAGCACCCATTCCAGGGAACTCCCAGTTGTAGATCGGCACGTCGTCCGTGACCCCGTTGAGTTGGAGCGTGTGCTCGAGCTTGCGCACGCCCTCGGTGTCGCGGATCACGTTGAAGATGTCCGACCACGGGATCGCGCCGGCCGGTGCGCCGGTGCTGTCCTTGTAGTAGTAGCCGAAGTCCACGTTGGGGTTCGGCTCGCCGCTGGCCAGCATCGGTTCGTAGTAGTCCTCCAGGTTGGCCTGGATCGCGGCCTTGACCGCGCTCGCCACGTACCCCTCCCGCAGCCAGATCGTGCAGTAGTGGTCGATCGCCTTGTACACCGGCGGCAGCACCTCCAACTGGAACGTGAGGGTGTGCGGGTAGCCGTCAGGAGGCGGCAGTGTGAGGATGTCCTCGACCTGCTGGAGCAGCAACGAGCTCGGCGTGCCACCCGTGGTGGGCACCACGAACAGCTTGCCCCGGTTCTCCCCGATCACCGAGTCCTCGTTGCTGGTGAGCATCAGGGCGCGGCCCACGCCGGCGACTCGTTTCGCGTTGATCTCGAAGTCCTCGCGGGCGACGGTGCGGTTCAGGACCCTGGTGGACTCGGGCGCGTTGACCCGCGCCGCATCCACTTCCTCCCGTGGTGTCCCACCCGTGGCCGCCGCGGCGTTGGTGGCCTCCAGGTAGGCGACGGTGCCGAGGCTGTCCGTGAACGTGCCCTTGACCTTGACCAGGGCGTTGGCCTCGACGTTGCCGTAGATCCCGCCGCCGGTCTTGTACGTGGTGGTGATGTTGCCCACCGGGATCGCGCCGTTCTTGCCGTCGCCGAAGATCACCGTTGCCCGGTCGTTCTGGTCGATCTGAACCCGGTAGTGCAGGTCGGTCGGCCCGGAGTTGTAGAACGAGTCCACGCGAGTGAACGCGCCCTGGGTCGGCGTGGAGATCGCTTCCGACTCCCACAGGAACGGGCCGAACGGCAGGAGGATTTCCTGGTCGGCGCGGCCGTTCGAGGCCACGATGTATGGGGTCTGCGTGGTGCTGTGCTGCCACGGGAACGTCTTGGACGTCTCGCCCAGGCCGAGGTCGAACGACACCGCGCCCTGGATCTCGCCCTTGATCGGGTCGGTGACCTCCTGGGTCTGCACCACGACCGGTGTCGCCGCAGGGGTCACCACCCCGGTGAGCGCGGTCGCGTTGGTGATCGTCAATGTGACGTCGGTGGACGCGGCGACTGCCGGCGAAAGCTCGTAGCCGAGGAGCTTGCACAGGGCGATCATGTTGCGGCGCAGCTGGACGAACGCGATCCTGCCCTCCCGCGCCTGCTGGTCCTGGTAGAAGGTGAGGACGTCCAGGATCCAGCTGAACGACTCGACCAGGATGTTGCCGAAGTTGGCCACGGCCTCGTCGCTCCAGTCCGGGAACACGGACCTGATCAGGTTGAACGTGCGGTCACGGATCGCCGCGAAGTCCTTGTCCGTGTAGTCGTAGCTCGGGGGCAGCAGGGTCATGTCACGCCTCCTGTTCCACGTAGATCGGCAGCGTCTCGAGTTCGCCGACCTGCGCCGATTTCGGCGCGAAAGTCAGGTTGATCTGCAGGGTGCGGTCCTGGTCCCGCTTGACCGTGACCGGTCCGACCCGCACGCGCCGTTCGTAGACTCGGATCGGCGTGGCCGTGTACTGCTCGGCCAAGGCCCTGGTCATCTCCAGGTGGAGGCGCCGGTGACGCAGCGAACGGATGCGGCTCCCACGGTCCGGGTCCCACGGCAACTCGCCTGGTTCGGTCGGGGTGGAGCCGATGATCCCGACCAACTCCTCGATGTCCGACCGCAGCAAACGGATCCCGGTGTCGTTGGCGAAGTCGCCCTTGCCGTCCCGCTGAAACGGGCACACGATTCCGCGGCCGAACTGTTCACGAAACTGCGTCATTTAGTCCACCTTAGCACCTCATGTCTCCTAGCGCGAGAGTCAACACGAGGTCCGGGTCGGGGATCGCGTCGGCGATCATCTCCAACACGTCCGCCAGGCCCGTCAACAGGTCCACGATCACATCGAATCCCTCGGCCAGGTTGTCGCTGATCAGGGTGCCGAAGCACGGGATCTCCTCGCCGCCGAACAGGCCGATCAGGATGTTGATCAGCAGGATGATGCGGCCGATCCCCTTCAGCGCCTCAGCCGTGGACATGACCGAACCCTCGACCGTGTCCTGGGCGCAGACCAGGAACCCGTTGAGCTTGACGTCGTTGAGATCGGCGGCCCGGTCGATCATGTCCGCGATCCGCTGGAGTTGGCTCTGGAGGTACAGGAAGTCGGCGGCGATGGCGCGTAGGAGCGCGGCCAGGTTCTTGATGGCCGCGATGATCATCTTCGGGATGGACAGCTGCGGGATCAGCTTGAGGATCTGGTCGATCAACTCCGCCAGCGCGGGGATGCAGTTCAGCAGTTCCGACGGGTCCAGTTCGGTGATCACCTTGGGGATCGCCTGGACGCACCTGAAGATCGCCAGAACCGTGTCGAGCAGGTTGAAGAACGGCTGGAGCGGCGCCATCGCCGGCCCGATCTGGGAGAAGAAGTCCAGGGAGATGTCCGCCAGGTGCGGGATCTGATCGATCGCGTCCCAGATGTAGCTGAGGCAGAAGCCGCCTGGGAAGCAGATGTCCTCGAGATCGGGGATCTCGGGAAGGTCGAAGCACAGGTCCGCGGGTGGAAATGCCATCGTTCACACCGAGGGGTCCAGGCCGTCCCTGGCTCCCCGTTCTCCCTTCCATGTGACCACGAGGTCACGTTGACCAGAACGTCCACTGAGGGGCGCCCTGGGGGTTCTCACCGTATCGGCCGCGACGCGGGCATGACCTTGCGCCGTCGGACCTGAATGTCACCGTCGCTGTCCAGGTCGGTGAGGCCGCCGCTGGTGACCTGCACCGCCGCGTCGCCCCTGACCTGGATCGAGTTCTCGCCCAGGCGCACCCAGGCCGTGTCAGTCTCCGAACCGTCGCCCAGCTTGGCCACCTGCTTGATCACCAGACTGGGCGTGAGCTCCGCCGCCTCGTCCTCGCGCAGATCGATCACCAGACGGAACGGGCCGAACCCGGCCACGATCACGTCCGGGTCCTCGTGCTCGGGGAACACCTCCGGCTCCCCGTCGCGCACCCCGTAGTCGGCAGGCTCGTACACGGGCCGCTCGATGTCCCCGTTGATGAACTGGATCAGGACGTCGGCCTCGAGAGGCGGGACGGCCACGATGCCCCACAGCGGCGATCCGCCGCCCCTGGGCACGGCCCACGCCGACCTCCCGTCGATCATGCCCGGGATCTCCACCCTGACGCGCCCACGATGGTCTGGATCGGCGCGGTCCACGACGCGCCCCATGTACAGGCCCTCGTACCTGGGTCCGCGGAATTCGTCGCCTTCGAAGCCGGTGTTGCCGCTCATATCACACCTACATCGCGCTGTCCGGCTCGGCGCTCTGGCCGCCAAGCTGGTACAGGGTGTCCAGGGTCTTGTCGTTCATGCTCAGGATCTGCTCCGGCGTCAGCTGGGAAAGCAGCCCCTGTGTCGTGTCGCCCTCCTCGGTGAACGTGAACGCCGGCACCACGTTGCCTGCCGGGTCCGTGGTGAGGGTCACGGTCTTCTTCAACGACGGGGTCTGCTCCACCGCCGTGGACTCGTCCATGTCCGTGGCGTTGGGGTTCTTCTTCTCCTTGGATCCGCGCCGGGCAGATTTGGCTACCTTGAGGCGGTTCACCGCGTTCTTGCGGCACTTCAACCCGATGGTCCACTTGCCGCCCTCGATCATGTGCTCGGCCTCGGCGATGTACCACAGCCCGTCCAGCATCTCGCTGATCCCGGCGAAGCCGACCAGGAGCTTGGCGCCGACACGCGGGTCGCCGATGATCGGCACGCTCATTTTGTACCGCTTGCTTGCCGTCTCGTAGTACCTGGCGTTTGCCTCCCGCTGGGCCTCGTCCGCTGTCATGACGCCGCCGCACCGCACGTCCATCCTGGTCATCCGGTCGGCCCGGCGCCCCTGGTCGGAGTCGTCCGGGTTGCCCATCTCGGTTTCCTCGCCCAGGCTGTCCAGTTCCGTGTCGTCCGGGCCGCCGAAAACCTCGCCGTATTCCTTGGTGACTGGATCCCTGTAGGTGACGCGCACCTTGGAGATCCCCTTGGTCATGTTGATCTCAATCTGTGGTTCGCCAAGGATGTCCCCGCGCCCCTCGTCCTGGCGGTAGATGAACCACCGCACCGGCTCCTTCTTGAGGTCCCGCGTGTGCCAGTGGAGGCCTGTCGCGTCCTCGTAGAACACGAACCCGTTGCGGCGGGCCAGCTTGTTGAGCATCCGCGCATCGGTGATGTGGTTCTGTGTGATGTCCACGCGCTCCGACGTCTCCTCAACCCACTGGTACGTGCCGCTGTAGCCGTACTCCTCGGCCACCATGCGGACGAACTCGCTGTGCGTCATCCCCTCCTCGAACCGCGACTTGCGCTCCTTGTCCAGCAGGGACAGGCGGCAGTGGGCCTTGACCGTGACCCGCTGCCCACCCTTGACCTTCTGGACGATGAACCGGCGCGGCGGCACCATCTCCCCGGGCCACCCCCACGTCACGAGCAGCTTCTGGCCGCGGGCGAACACCGGCGACTCCACCATCGCGTAGTCGTTGTTGCGAAAGGTCAGCTCGAGCACGTCCTTGCCGCGGTCCCGGTCCAGGACCTTGAACGAGAGGAGGCGCGTCTGGATGAACTCCACCATCTGGAGGTAGTCGCCATAATAGGTGTCGTCGCCCTGATCGAAGTCGATGGGCTGGATGATCACCTGTGCGCCTCCGAACGGCATCGGTCCTCCTAGTGGTGGTAGCGCCGCCGCTCGCGGCTGAACGCGTAGTTGCGCACGATCCGCTCAGCGGGGATCACCACCTGCTGGTTGCCGGTGATCGCGATCGTCGGGTCCACCACCGGCTCGGGCTGGAACTCGCACAGCAGGAACCACATCAGCGACGGGTTGCGGAACGACCGGAAGAACTTCCACGCCAGGCCCCACCACGTATCACCGGCGCGGGCCGTGTAGTACACGTTGTCCGCCTCGTCGCGGAACAGGAACGGCTCGCGCTCGTCCAGGAGCTTGACACCTGACGTGCCGCCGATGTCTCCCCAGTCCATGACGGTGCAGTAGCGGTAGCGGCTGTTTTCCTGCATCCTACTGCCCCCACGTGCGGAACATCCCGTTCATCAGGACGTCCTCCATTGTGACCCGGGCCATCGGCGCCTCGCTGAACTGGACGGACAGGCGCAGCGCGGTGATGTTGCCCTCGATGTCACAGTCCTCGATCACCTCGCCCATGCGCTTGAGCTTCGCCCGGATCGTGCAGATCCCGGGCAGGCACAGGATCACCGGCGCCTGCTGGTTGCCGATCACGCCAGGGGCGTTGTAGCCCGGATAGAACAGCGACTGGAGCCAGCGCCGGTGCTGCTCGATCTCCGCGCTCATCTGGTTGAGGAGGGACTTGCCGCCCTCCTTGAATCCTTCCGCCGTCGTCTCTTTGATTGCCATCAGCGCGTTGTAGTACAGGTCGAACGACACCGATGCGTTGGCGGTGTTCTGGTACACCTCGTACGAGTGGGACTGCCCCAGGACGGCCATGTCGTCGTCGTTGACGGAGTTGTCGATCTTCACCATCGCCGGGCGGAACGGGAACGTGATCAGATCGGGGTAGTCCGGGTTGCCCGTCTCCTCCAGGAGCAGGTTCTTGCAGTACCCACGCGCCGCCGTGTCTGGCCGCTGCCCGGCCATCGCGCCGAGGTTGGGAGTGGGGTCTGTGCTTGGCGCTGGCATCGCGTTCTCCTAGAAGCCCGGGGCCACGGCGACCTCCTCGAGGGAGTCCTCACCGGTCATTGACGGCTGGCGGCCGACGATCTGGGCCAGCTTCTCACCGTCCAGCGAAACGTTGATCGGGGTGCCCGCCATCTTCTCCAGGCGCTTGTTGATCCCCGCGAGCTCGTTCATGAACTGGGCTTGCATCTCCTTGGACGCCGCAGAGAACGGGATGTTGCCCTCGGCGCCGGTTCCCTTGGTCATCGCCGCCCACTGTTCCGGTGTGGCGCCGACCCACTCCTCGATCTGGCGCTTGCGTTTGGTCAGACTGTTCAACTCCTTGGCCTGGCGCTCTCGTCGCGCATACTCAGCGTCCCTGTCCTCGTTCTGCTGCATCTTGTCGGCCATCTGCATCTGCAGGTCGGCCAGGTCGCCGGCGGCTCCGGTGGTCCACGAGAACGCCTTGGACGGGTCCAGGATCCGCTGGTAGTAGTCCTGAACCTTCTTCTCGTCCTGCTTTGAGCCGAACAGCTTCGCCCACACCGAGTCGATCCCGTAGCCCAGGCCGTTGGCCAGGAACGTCAGCGCCTCCAGGATGGCGGAGATCACCATCTTGACGAAGTAGTACAGGGTGCCGATGCCGGTCTTGACCCCTTGGAGCACGGTGCCAATCGTGTTGAACGCGTCGACGATGCCCATGATCGCGTCGCGGATGTCGTCCGCCTCGATGTCCTTGACGAACTCGTAGAACGACTTGCCGAAGCTGATCAGCTTGCCGGCGATGTCCGCCGCTGTTTCGCCGAGCCTGGCCAGGTAACGTCCCGCCTCCGCGCCGCGCTCCGCCCATTGCTCCAGAACCTTGGGGCTGTTCTCCGCGTCCGACCCGGTGAAGATGCGGATGATCCCCTCCAGCTTGTCGCGGAACGCCGCGAACGCGGACGACTTGGACAGCATCTCCACGCCCTGGTTGAACCCAGCGACGAGGCCCTTCCAGAACACCTTGACGCGATCGACCCACCGCGAAAACGATTTGAGGAACTTGACGATCCCCTTGTTCTCGGCCTTGTCCAGGTTCTTCTGGAGGTCGTCGCTGAACTCCTCCCCGCTGAGGATCGACATCATGCCCGACGCGGCGAGCCGCACCTTCTCCATGATCGTCTTGATGTCCATCCCGTCCTTGCCGAACAGGTTCATCGCCTTGGCCAGTGAGGTGAACCCCACGCCGAGGCCGGACAGGACCACCAGCAGCGGTGCGCCGATCAGAAGCAGCTTGCCGATGCTGAACACGAACCCCAGCAGAGATCCGCCGAGCATGTTGGTGATGCCGGACAGGATCAGGAGGCCGCCGCCGGCAGCCGCCAACACGCCGAGGGCGACCGCGAACTTGAGGATCATCTGCTTCGCCTGTGGCGACATAGATTTGATGAACAGGGTGACCGACGAGATCAGCTCGTACAGGGCCGCCGCAGCGGGCTTCATCGCCTTGGCGAAGTCCTCCCCGATCACAACCATCAGCGTCTGCCAGGCGCCGCTGACCAGCTGCTTCTGCCCCTCGTACGTCTCGAGGAGGGCGTCCTTGAACTGGCCCGCCACCCCGGTGGACGTCTTCAACACCTTGGACAGATCCTCGATGCCAAGCGCGGCCTGGAGGGAGGCGAGGTGGTTCTTCTCCAACTCGATCCCATTGGCCGACAACTCCCACCGCATCGCGTTGATCGCGTTGATCCCAGTGAGGGTTTTCTTCGTGCCGTCCACCATGACCGCGTAGGTCGCGTTGGCGACGGAGTTGTACGCGGCCATGCCGCGCACACCGAACGCGATCGTGGTAAGGCGCATCCGTTCCCTGTCGGTGAGGTCCGCGGTCTTCTCGACCAGCTGGGTCATGACGCCCAGCATGTCCTTGATCTTGCCGTCCTTGTCCTTGAAGATTTTTACGCCCTTGGCCTCCACGGCCTGTTGCGCCCGCTGATCCGCGGCGAGTCGGCGCCACGCTTCGCGCAGGGACGTGGACGCGACAGTGGCCTCGATGTTCATGTTGCGCATCAGGCCCATCTGGATCATCGCGTCGTCCAGGCTCTGCCCGTACAGCTTGGCAGTGGACGCGACGCGCCCCATCGACACCGAGAAATCACGCGCCTGGAAGTTGGTCATCTGCGTGATCTTGAGCAGCTTGTCCGTGACCTCGCCTGCTTGGCCGATCTCGTACCCCATCGCCTTGACCGTGCCGACAACGGCGTCCGCGGCGCCGGCGACACCGAGTTGGCCCAGTGAACCGGTGGCCAGGTTGAGGACAGGCAGGATCGACTCGATGGACTCGCCGGCTTTGAGGCCCATCGCGGACAGGGTTTGCAACCCCTCGATGGTTTCGTCCGGTGAGAACTTAGTTCCCAGGGCAGCCTCGATCGCCTTGTCGTGCAACTGCTCGAGTTCCGACGCTGTGGCGCGGCTGACCTGGCCCACCGCGGCGAGACTCTGTTGGAACTTGCCCGCGGCGTCGGCGGTGGTCTTGGACAGCTTGACCAGGCCCAGGCCCGCCTGGAGCGCGGCGTACCCCATCGCCGTATTGGCCATGGAGTTGTTCATCCCCATCGACGCCTTCTTGACGGTGGACCGGAGGCGGCCGAAGTTGCGCCCGACACGGCGCAGCACGTGGGAGGCCTTGTCCCAGGCTTGGAGGACGAACCCGGCACCCATTTGGTTCAGAGCCACGTTCCCTCACCCTTTCCGCCAAAGGCGTTGCGCGCCTCGCTCTCGCGCTCGTCCAGAACCCGCTTGAGCAGGTCCACGGCTTCGTCCATCTCCAGGTCCAGCGTCTCCATGTATCCGATCCGAAGGCCGGCGCCGAACAGTGGAAGCCAGGAGAGGTGAAACCGCAGGGTGCGGATCTCGTCTTCTGTCAACCCTCCGATGGGCGCTCGGATCCCTCCGAAGCCTCCTCTCTCATCGCGGCCCGCTCTCGCCGCGCCACGCGCTGCTTGTCGGCGCGGGCCGGGGTGAAGATGCGGTCGAAAGGGAGGTCGATTGTGAAGAACTCGCGGCAGGCCGACCGCGTGCACTCCACCTCCACTTCCGTGTCAACGCCGCAGTCGACGCGCTCGAACATCGCCTTGATGTCGTCCACGTCGTCGCTGCACAGGCCCTCGAACTTGGTGGACTCGCGGCCGTTGCGGTCCAAACCGTCCAGCCACATGAGGATGTCCTTGCCGTCCACCCCCTCCACCGACTTGATCCTGGTGCGGAACAGGCACGCCATCTCGCGCTCGGGGTATCGCTTCTCCCACTTCTCCTGGGCCGCGGCGTCCTTGACAAAGCTCAGGTTGAACTCCACCTTGCGCCCGTCCACCTCCATCGTCAGCGGCCGGCCCTCGTGCAACGCCTCCGCGCTTTCCTCGGGCAGGGTCTTGACGAACAGGTCGTTGTCCAGATCCACCTTCCAGCCGAACCGGTTGTTGCAGGCGCGGCTCGGGCACTTGACCTGGATCTCGTACTTGGCGCCCTCGCGGTAGCTCAACTTGCGGAGCTCGATCATCGCGCCGAACCAGTCGCCGCTCAGCATCTCGTTCCAGTCCACCTTGCCGCCTTCCTCGCCCCACGGGTAGGGGCCGGGATCGACGAACCCCACGGTGCAGCGCGACACAACATCGACGAGGGTTTGCTCCTGGGCGGCACGCCGCGACCGGGCCTGGCTGGCGATGAAGTTCTCCTCGCGCAGCGTGAGCTTCCGCATCTCGATCACGGCACCTGACGGTAGATTGACGTTCGTGGTCTTCATGACCCCTCCTTTGCCTGTTTCTGTTTCCTATCCCCGAAGGGACCGGCCGACGGGGACCGCGCATTCACGGTCCCGCGCCGGCGTTGCCTATTCCCTACCAGCCGCGGCGCGGCTCACCGATCAGCTCGGCACCTTCTCCGGGTAGTCGTAGCGGATCACCACCGACTCCATCAGGGCCTCGCTCGCGTTGTTGTCCCAGTCTCCCGAGGACCACCGCTTGCAGTAGGCCTTGTACAGTCGGTAGCGGCGCAACTCCTCGCCCTCCTCGTCCAGCTGGATCACGTCCACGGTGCGGTACAGGTCCGGGGGCGCTTGCCCCGTGCCCGCCGCCGCGTCGTAGCACTCCTTGAACCAGTTGTAGAGGTCGAAGTCCTCCGTGCTGCCGCGTGTCAGCGTGACGTCGGGGAAGTCCACCAGCCCCGGCGCCTTGTGAGGGTGTCGCCGCCCGCCCTCGCGGTGGTTCACGTCCTCGAACTCTCCCGCGATCTCGGAGCAGGTGGTGAACCCGGCCCAGCCCACGCCATCGATCTCCACGATGAACGCGAACTTCTTGTCGTAGTAAACCGGCTCTCCCATCGTTCAGCCCTCCCTAGGCGGCGAGGCTCTCCTCGAGCGCCCTGGTGTCCTGCGTGATCAGCAGGATGATCCAGTCGGTGGGCTTGTTCGTGGCCAGCCCGATCCGACCCGTCATGATCCCCGCGAACTCGTTGGCCACCGGGTTCAGCGCGTCCGAGAAGTCGACGAAGAAGGCCCGGGCCGGGTCCGTGCTGCGGAACGCGCCCTTGTTCATCTCGGCTTCCAGGAACACACGGGACGCTCGCTCGGCCCTCATGCGGTTGGTGCGGTTGTTGAAGCGGTGGCGGAAAATCTGCAGCCCGTTCTTGATCGACTCCGCGATGAAGATCACGCCGCGCCGCTCACCGATGCTGGGGAAGTTGCCCGTGGACTTGAGGGTGCGCGACCCGTCGATGTACCACAGGCCCCCCGTGGTGCGGTTGAAGGGGTTGATCCGGTACGGGTAGACGTAGTCCCGCGTCTTCTCGTCCAGGACCTCGTGTTCGGTCTGGCCCGATGGGTCGTCCTCCACGTCGGTCATGCCCCGGATCACGCCCCACCCCTCGCCGAATCCGGCCGGCGCCTCGTACACGCCACCGCGCCGCTGGTCGTTGGCCGCGCACTTGCCGGCGATCCAGCCCGACGGCGGGATCGTGATCTCGTCCCCGGTGCCGAACACGCTCGGCTGCGGGTTGCCGACCTTGATCCACGGCCAGTGGATGGCGCCGAACTCGCTGTACTCGAGCAGGCCCGCGCTGGTCAGGTACGTCACCACCTGGGTGCGGGTGTTCTGGGGCGGGCAGTCCAGGAGGCAGAACATGGACCCGTTGCGGTCGATCTCCGCGTAGTCCAGCATCCCCTTGTGGACCACCTCGGTGTACAGGCCCGGGATGATCAGGATCCGACCGGTCTGGATCCTGTCGAACGTGTAGAGGCCGGTCGGCCCCGCCACGTTGCCCACGTAGTCCGCGTCCGCGATCCCCAAGAGGCCGTCGTCGCCGCCGGTCATCGTCGCCGATGTGCCGTTGGCGGGCCGCTTGATCCCGACAGGGGTGAGGCCCTGGTCCGTGACCGCGATCAGGCGCGAGCCGAGGTTGATGTTGTTGATCAGCGTCTCCACGTAGTCCGTGGACGAGTCGTCCATCGAGCAGTTGGGCCACGTCTCCTTGACCACGCCGGACACCTCCACCTTGAGGTTGAAGTACGCGGCGTTGCCGTTGGTGGCGTCCTCGATGATGATGCGGATGTCGTCCGTGTAGGCGCCGGGCGTCTTGCCCTCCACTTCCAGGGTGGGCTGGACCGCGGCGTCCGCGCCGTTGTGGAGCAGGTTGTCCAGGCCGAAGTCCACCGTGGAAGCGGGCATGACCTGGATCTGGGCCGCGATGCCGGTCGCCACCGTCTCGATGGAGATGTCGCCGGGGACTCCGGCGCCGACCACCACGTCGACGAGGCCGAGCAGCCCGAGAGCCGCCTCGATGCGAGCCTCGACCTCGAGCGCGGTCACCGCCGCGATGTCACCGACGTTGCTTGGGCCAGCGACGGGTGCGAAGGCGAGGATCGGAGCTGCTGTCCCACCGGCTACAGCCATCGTGTAGTCGGAACCCGCCCCGTCCGTGTAAATCTCGAGCGAGAACGGCGCGGGACCTGCGGAGAGTCCGCAGTGGGCAGCGGTGATGTCCGTGTTGATCCTGGCCGCCACCTCGAGCGCCGTTGCCGCGCCGGGCACCGCGAAGTCAGTGGGCTGGAACGTGACCGTCTGAAGGCCTCCGTTGATCACCAGATCCAGGGTTTCGCCGCCTAGCAGAGCGTACGGCTCCGGGGTCGCGGGATTGATGAGTCCAGCGGGCTGGCCGTTGAACGCCACGACCACCGGACCGGCGCCGATGTCGATGTCGATGTGCATCCCGTCCGTCATGACGAACGGGGACACACCGGTGCCGGGGCCGACCACGGCTGGTGTGGCGAGCGAGCCGTCGTTGTTCAGCATGATGCTGCCCTTCGCGGCCGTCGCGGTGTTGGGGTCGGTCAGGTCCGTGAAGTGGCACGTGCGGCTGACCCACATGAACGTGCCGCCCTGGCGGAAGAATCCGTACGCGGCCACGGCCACGTCGCTGTCCAGGGTGAACCCGCCGAACATTCGGCTGTAATCCTCGAACGAGGTGAGGAGCTGCGGATCGGCGATGGGACCGCGCTCCGTGATCCCGAGACACAAGGTGACCGCGCTGGGCAGCGCGGCGATGGTCGGGATCGACGGCTCCTCCTCGAGGATCACGACTTTGCTGGCAAGGAGTTCTGCTGCCATCGTCTTCCTCCTGCTCCCCTACGGGAACGGTGATTGGTCGTGTCCTACTTCTGCCCCTTCTTGCCGCCGCCGCCCTTCTTCTCGTCGGGCTTCGACTGCTCGTCTTCCTTCGCCTTGGCCTTCGCCGCCTTCTTCACGGCTTCCTCGCTGGGCGCGGCGCCCACGATCTTCACCTTGGGCCGCTTGCCCGCCAGGTCGCGCTTGAGCTCCGGGATCAGCACGACCCCGGGGTGGAGCGGCGCGGACCGCTTACCCTTCCCGCCGGGCACGTGGATCGAGGCCGCGACCAGGCTCCGCCGCCCCTGGCGACAGAAGCACTTGCCGGCCTTCACGCACACGGTCTGGTGATCGATGCGGTACTGGATGTGCCGCCCGGTCTGGTTCTCGATGACAATGTGTCCGGTTTCCATGTCGTCCTCCTAGATCGACTGGATCTGCAAAACGGGATCCCCGTTGTTCTGCGTGATGCTCCAGCCGCGCTCGACTATCGTACCAACATCCTCGTCAAGATGCACGCCCCGAACGAAGAACGTGGTGGCGGCGTACATCAGATCGTCCGTGGTCGGGTCGCTGTTGACCTCTGGGTATGCGTCCCAGGCCATGCGGATCTCGTAGTCCTTGGTGCCCGCGGCGGGGTCCGTGGGATCACGCGGAACCTTGACCAGCTTTATGTCGCGTTGAAACAGCAGCAGCGCCTGAACCAGGCCTTCCATGTGGAAGACGCTGTTCGCCCACGCCGTCACCAGGAAGTCCACGTCCACAGTCACCGGCGGCTTGCGCCGCATCATGCCGTTGACGCCTCCCAGTGGGTCCGCCTCCGGTTCCTCGCGCTCGATGGAGTGGAACCTGTTGAGGATCAGGCGCGGTCCACCAAGCTGCACCAGCGGCCCCTGGGCGCGGATCGTCTCCTGGGTTGCGGGCGCCAGGGAGAAGTCCCTGGAGGTTGTGTGGTGCGTGTTCTGGAGGACGTGGCGCCGGAACAGGCGGATCACCTCGCGCACAGTCCGTTGCAGGTACGACTCGGCGGCCAGTGAGGGACGGTCCACCTCGTAGCCGTCGACAAGGGTCACGTTCTCCACTGGGATCTCGACGCCGCTCGCGTCCAGGTTGGCCACCCGCACGTCCAGGCCGGCCGGGAACGGCACGTCGTATGGTCCCTCGTACACCGGGACCCGTGCCAGGATCAGTTCGTCGGTGGCGGCGTACGCCCACGGCGACTCCTGGCCCTGAAACTGGACCGACACGGTCTTCTCCTGGTCGGTGCCGATGTAGCCCGTCGCCGGGATCGGATCCGGCAGGCGGAAGTTGGTCCCCTCGATCCGCACCATGTTCTTGCCGCGGGTCGGGCCGCTCGACGGGGTGACGGAGGTGATGGTCGGGACAGCCATCAATTACCTCCGAACGAGACGCCGCCCATCGCGCCGCCGATCCGGCCGCGGGCAGAGCCGAGCATGGGCACACCGATGTCCTTCGCCACCATCTCCGCGAACCGCTTGTTGGCGTCGTACTTCCAGGCGTTGTACGAGGGACGGAGAAACGGTCGCGCCGGCGGCCGGTTCGTGACCTTCTTCGAACCGAACTCGTGGATCTCCGCGATGTTCCACATCGGCTTGCCGTTGCGCCCCTTGACCGAGCGGTGGATGCCGACGAAGTACGACAGGGCGTCGATCTTGGTGACGTTGACCGACCGCAGCATGTCCCCGTGGTCGATCAGTGCCTTGGAGGATCCCTTCTGGGCCTTGGTTGACTCGGCCAACGGGCGGAACTGCAACCCACCCGGCGCCTGCTGCTTGATCCCCGTCACGATCTCCCGGCGAAGCTCGTGGGCCAGCTTGCCCGTTGTCCGCGCCACCGCCCCCTCGGACCGTCGCGCCCACCGCTGCACCGAACCGAAGATCCGGTCCAGTCCTCGCTGGGTCACGGTGAGGCGGATCGACACTACGCACCTCCCACTGCCGCGCCGGCGACGCGGTCATACGAGCAGTAAGTGTAGAGGAGATTCGTGCGCGGGTTGCCGAACGGCGCCTGTCCGTGACCGGCCCGCTCAAACCCGGTGATGAACATGCCCGGGGGGTTGTCGAAGGTGGCCTCGACGTCGCCCTTGCGCGTCTCGATGTGGTCGATCCGGTCGCCCTTCTTGAGGACAGGTTCCCCATCGGCGCCGATCAGGCCCATGTTCTCCAGGTCCGGCCAGTGGAACACCAGCACGATGTCCGCGACGATCTGCTTGCCGCCACGGGCCATGTTCTGTTCGCCCCAGCTGGTGCGGTCCAACTGGCAGTTGAGGCGCAACTCGGGCATCTCGCGCCGGGACGATGCGCCAAGCTGTGTGCCGTCGTCCACAGGGATCGGGGAGTCGAACTCCGGGTCGTAGCCGCCGCCGGTGACCAGGGACGTCTCCTCGGTGTCGAGGCGCCGGATCACGGCAACGAACTTGTTGATCAGCCTGCCGCGTGTGACGATGCTCATCTGCCAGCCGCCCCCATTCGGAGGGGACCGGTGTAGCGCATCAGGATGTTGTCCACCTCGATGTTGCCGGTCAACCCGTAGGAGGCGTCCGGGTTGGCGCCGCCGCCGCCCGGATCGGAGAACTGGATCTCCTGGTCCCTGGTCTTGATCTTGGTGACACGGGACTGGAGCGCGGCCTCCTGTTGCTCATCTGCCGGCAGCATGTAGGTGAGGGCCAGGAGCAGACACGCTCGCTTGATCTCGGCCGGTGTCTGCCCGTAGCTGATCGGCACCTGGGAACCGTCCACCGTCTCGGCCGCTATGTCACCCGCGCCGAGCTCCGTGTAGCCGAACACCCCCTTGAGAAGGACGTTCTTCCGACCAGCGCCGAACAGGGCCGCGTCCGCGTAGATCCTGCGGCGGCGACCCCGGTAGCCCGGGAAGAAGTCCAGGGCGTAGGTCACCTTTGGATTGGCGCGGTCGTCCGGGTTCAGCTGGCCCCTGGTGAGGTGGCGGTTGAATACCTCCACGTCGTCCAGTTCCACCACCACGTCGTCCTGGTTCAGGGCGTGGAGGGCGCAGATCGGCAGGTCCAGCCACATCTGGTCGTGATCTGTGCCGTCGAACGTGAACTGCGCGTACCGCGGCTCGAACCACTGGCGGCACAACGCGTCGATGGTCGCGCAGGCCCGGTCGATCCCGCGCCACACCTTGTCCGGCGTCCACGGTGGGTTGACGTACCCCTCGGCCCACACGTCATCAGGCGTGATATAGCACCGCCTCGCCTTGTCCGCGTGCACCGGTGTCCCCGTGGCCCCGTCGCTCGTTCGGTACGGTGTCGCCCGATAGCTGCCGTTCGCCTCGCCGCTGACAGCGTCGACAGGTCCAGAGGGATCGGTGTAGCGGTAGCTGAAAACCGTGGCCACCAGTGGTGGGCGCGTCGTCGGGTAGGAGATTTCGATCCAGCTGCCGCCGCCGTTGTCGCGCTCCGCGAGCCATGCGTCGTAACCGGCGGCAACCAGTCCGGCCAGTGTGACCTCGTCCACGGTCCATTTGAGGTTCACAATCGCCACGTCTCACCTCCCGCCGTTGCGGGTCGTCCGTTTGCAAAGGCGCTTCAACATCCGCACCGACGCGTCGTGTCGCTGCGCCTCGGAGTTGGCGAAGTCAAGGCAGAGAGTTTCCCACCGCTCATCCGGGTCCTCGATCGTGAACCTGTACTCGGTGATGCGGCCACGTTTCATCTCCTCCGCCTTGACGACGCGGAAGCCGTTCATGTGGGCGTAGGCCGCCAAGGCCAGGTCGCCCGTGTCTCGGATCGGCGCGTGTCTCGGCGCCGGTGCATTCCCCATGTCGCCCTCCTTGACGGCTACTCGTCGTCAGCAGGGCGGACAGACCGACCGCGCGCCGGGGCGCCGTCGATGGCCTCCCGGATCTGCGCCTTGGTCATCTTGACCCCGACCTCCACGCCGCGCTCCTCGGCCTCGGCGATCAGTTCGCGCTTGGTCATGGCGTCCAGATCCACGTCCTGACCATTCTCCCCGTCGTCCTTGGTTCCCTTCTCGGACCCCTGCGTGGACGGCTGCCGTCCCTTGCCGGTGGTGTTGGGGTCGGTAACCGGACCGGATGCGGCGGGGGGCAGGCGGTCGCTCACGGACGGTCGCACGTGCTTGGTGGCACCGGACCGGCCCGAGGGGCCGCCCATGATCGGAGCGCGTACCGCCGGCAGACCCTGCCTGGCGCGGGACTCCATCTCGGACTGGACGACCTCCCGGAGGTGGTCCATGTCGTCGAACTCCAGGATCTCGAACTGCGGGAACTCGGAAAGCTCGCGGAGCTCGGTCTTGTTGCGCACCACGCGGAACGCTGACGGACTCATGGCCGTCCCCGCCGTGTACTTGGTGCCCGTCGCCGCGGACGTGTAGGTCCGCATCCTGTGGCCCTTGCGCCTGTCGTACGCTCTCAGTCGAACTGCGGTGATCATGTCGGTTCTCCTTCCTCTACTACCCCTGCACGGTTCGACGGCGGCCCCCCGCTAGATGTGGGGGGGGCATCCGGGGACGAGGGACCGCCGTCTCCCCTTGCTGAAAAGCGCGGCTGCTACTTGCAGACCGCGACGAACTCGAACGTGGTGCCGCTCATGTTGGCGACGACCGACTCCGCGTCGGTGCTGTTGTCGTAGACGAACAGCTTGTCGTTGGCGAAGTCGTAGCTCGGCACGTACACGCCGGCCCGGACGGGCACGACGTACATGCACTCCACGCTCTCGTGGCCGCGCACGTTGGCGTCGGCCTTGGCGTCGTTGTACGCCTTCACCGCGGCCTGGAGCGTCGCGTTGAAGTCGGCGGTGCCGCCGGCGACGTACGCGCCGTCACCCGGGCAGCTGAGCAGGATCTCCTGGCCGCCCGCCTTGGTTTCGCGGACTGCCTGAATCGTGATGGTTCCGAGGGCCATGTTTTCCTCCCTGGTCAGGCGGCTCGTGCCGCCGTTTCGTTCCTGGTTACGCGCGGTCCAGTCGCCTCACGGCTCCCGCGCACCTCCGTCGACGGCGCTACTGGGTCTTGACGCCGATGACCTTGACGACCGCGTCCTCCTCCTTGTACTGGAAGCCGCCGCGGAGCGAGGTGACCATGATCCACTCGCCGGTGCGGATGTCCCGGTCCGTCTCGACCCGGATCTTGCGCCAGAAGCCCCAGATCGCGACCTTGGGGTCCAGGAGCAGGATCACGGTCTGGTCCGAGCCGATCCCCAGGTCGTCCGGGAACACCGGCACGCCCAGGATGGCGCGGTTGCCGTACCGGTCCGGGGAGTCGTCCTGGACCTTGGAGTCGCCCAGGGCGGTGGCCCGGTCGGCCAGGTAATCGTGGTAGTCGATCTGCGCGTCCTCGGACGTCAGGAACCGCTGGTTCCGCTTCATCCGGTTGTACTGGGACGGCATCGCCTTGATCGCGTCCTTGAGCATCGACTTGGCGATGGGGACGCCGCCGGCGTTGACGATGTGGCTCGTCGCCGACGCGATCATGCCGTCGAACAGCGCGAGCAGCGGATCGGCCGAGGTGGTGTCGCCGTTGGCGAGCAGGTCGTCCAGGTCCAGGGCCGTGTGGTCGGCCATCATGGCCATGACCGTGGACTTGAAGTTGCCGCCCTCGATGTTGTCCTCGAGCACCTCGTCGTTGAGGTTGATCTCGGACTTCATCAGGTGCGTGTGGAGCGTCTCCTGGTCGGTGGTGGGCTTGACCCGATCCGCCGCCGCGAGCGCGTGTCCGCTGGTGCCCGGGCGCAGGACCCGGCCGCTGATCCCGACCTTGTCGATCAGCTTGGTGTGGGACTTGGTCGTCTGGACGTTGACCATGCCCATCAGCACCGAAGCCTTGATCATGTCCACGACGAACTTCTCGGCCTGCTCGTCCTGCAGGTATCCGCCGTCGGCGATCAGGTCGGCGACCTCCATGTCGGCCTTGGCCATGATGGTCTGGTTACGAGTTGCCATTGCTATCCTCCCTGTGGTTCGTGTCGGTGTCAGTCCTTCGCTACCGCCGCCGCGATGTCTCCACCGGTGGCGAACGTACCGCGCGAGGGGCTGGTTTTCTCGGCATGGGCAGGCTGTCCGTCCGTCGCGCCGACCTCACCGGTCTGGATCACGCTGGACTTGCCCACGCCCTTGGACAGACGCGCCACCTTCGCCTTCATCGCGGTGATTTCTCGCCGCGCCTTTTTGAGCTCGGCCTCGAGCTTGGCGATCTTGGCGTCGCGCACGTCCGGCACATCATTCCCTGCCTCTTCCCCGACCTTCTCCACGGGAGGCGCCGCCGTGGGTTCGATCTCTTGCGCCTCTTTGGATGCCGCGTCGTCGTCGGCGTCTCCGTCGGCTTGGGCGTCGAGCGCGTTCTGGACAGCGATGTCCAGGGAAAGCGTCTCGACGTGTTCACCCGCGTCATTGAGCCAGGACGAGAGATCGTCGCCCTCCGGGGTGGTCCCGTTGCCGTCGGCGTTGTCGTCGCCGCCGTCCTTGTCGGCCTCCGCCTTTTCCTTGATGCGCTCCTTCAGATCGGCTGGGAGCGCCTCGTACACGTCGTCGTCCTCCTGGTACGTGACGGAGATGTCCTCGGCCAGCGCCGCCTCGATGATCCGCGACAGCACGGCCACCTTGGACTTCATCTCCTCGTACTCGTCCGCCGCGCCGCTGAACCGTGCCAGTGCGTTGCGGATCCGGCCGGCATCCCGCTCGTTGTCGGTGCCGCCCAGGGGGTATTTGAGGTTGACCGGATCCCCGTACAGGGACTCGGTGGTGGGGTCGTCCGCTGGGTACGTCAGACTGGCGTCGTTCCGCAGTTCGATCCCGTAATGCGAGGCCCTGGCCTGCGCCGCCTCGCGCTTGGTTTCGTTGTCCGCGTCCGCGTCGGGGACGGCCTTGGCGGCGTCGTCCTCCTTCACCACCTGGAACTCCTTCTGGCGGTTGGCACCCGCGCCCACCAGCGACACGAACTCCACGTCCATGTCGGTGAGGCGGTGGACCTTCTTCTCGCCGCCCGGAGCGGCCTTGCTGATCGTGGTGCGTGAACGCTTCATGGTGGTGCCTCCTAGTCCACTTCCTCGCGGATCGCGGTGCCGCCGATGCTGTAGGCGCCGAGTTCACCGGCCTTGACGTCGGCCCACAGGTCGTCGTCGGCGACGCGGACGCCCAGCATCCACGTTCCTTTGATGATGTCGTACGCTTTGTCCCCCTCACCCAGCGAGAAGGCGACCGGTGCGATGTAGCACTCCAGGACGCGGACCTTGTCCTTGCCCAGTGCCTTCCACGAGTGGTGGAGATCGATCGCGCCGTAGTTCTCCATCCAGGCGTGTGCCGCCCTACGGATGTCCTCGGCGCTGTAGATGTCTCCCTGCGTGTCCGGCTTGAGCGGGGCGTCGCCTTCGCCGTCGTTGGGTTCCAGGACCAGGGACATGACGAACCGTTCCTCGGCGCCGTCCTCGGCCTTGTTGACCGTCGCCGTCTCGGTCAGGATCCGCAGCCCAGCGGCCATGATCCCCTTGTTGACCGCGTGGACGGCCTCCCACCGCTTGATCGAGTCGGTCAGCGACTTCTGCCCATCGTCGGTGCTGCGCTCCGTGTCCTTGTCGATCTTGCCGTAGGCCGCGCTGATCCCCGTGTCCACGGTGATCGTGCGGTACTCCGAGAAGAACTGCGGGTCGTACTGGCGGAACCGGTACGACGTCTCCGTCTCGTCCACCCCGTAGTCCCCGAACCCGTCGTGATCTGTGACCCACTTCCGCGCCTCCTCCAGGGTGAACTCGTCCTTGGAGAAGATCAGGGTCTGGATCGCCCACGTGCCATTGGAGCCGGGGGGCACGCGCCCGCCCTCCGGCTTGGCGGCTTCGTCGTCCGCCTGGATCACGTACACCGACTCGTCGTCCACACCGGCCACCGTGACGGCGCCGACCTTGCGCACCTTCATTCCGGCCGGTGGATCGAAGCAGTCCATCCCCGGTCCGGCGATGGCCACGGCCGCCTTGTACAGTGCGTCCAGGATCTGCGCGTCGCTCATCCCGAAGAACGAGATCGGCACGCCGTCGTCGTTCTCCTGGCTCGATGTGAAGATTCCGATTTCCACGGTGTACCTCCCAGGGGATCAGCGGGCTAGTCGCGGCCGCGCTCCTTCGCCTTGCGGATCTGCGAGGCCTGCTCCTCGGGTGTCTGGTTCTTGGCCGCCAGGTCGCGCCCGCCGAGCCACGCGCTCGAGGCCTTGCTGACGTCGCCGTCGCCGTCCCCCTCGTCGCCGTCGCCGTCGCCGTCGCCACCCTCGTCGCCCTCGTCACCGTCGCCGTCGTCCAGCTTCTCCAGCTCGGGCAACACCGCCTCGGCCGCGGCCTTGAGCTCGTCGCACTTGGCCATGATCGCGGCGCTGGTGCGGATCGCGTCCTTGAGGGGCCAGTCGTCCCACAGGGAGTCCAGCTGGTCCTTGGTCAGTTCCCCGGACTCGATCGCGGCCTTGATCTTGCCGTACTTCTCCAGGAGGGTGTCGATGGCCTCCATGGCGAGGGCCTGGGCCGTTGGCTTGTCGCCCTGCTTGCCCGCCGCCGGTTCGACCGAACCGTCCCCGTCGCCGCTGTCACCGGTCCCCTCGTCCCCCGCGCCCTCGTCACCTTCGCCGGCGCCGTCCATGTCGTCCTGCTTGGCGGCCTCCAGGGCAGCGATCCGATCCTCCAGTGCGGCGATCACGTCGGCCTCGGACTTCTCCACGGGGAGTTCCACCGCGACCAGGCCCTCGGAGTCGGTGACCCCCTGGGCCTTGACCGCGGCCAGGTTCTTCTTGACCAGTGGCAGCAGGTCCATGTCGCCGTCCTCGATCTTCTGGACCGCGTCCTCGTGCCACGCCTTGAACTCGGCCAGGGTCATGGTCTTGAGGGTGGTCGCGGCCTCCTCGTCGGCCTCGGTCGCGGCCTTGATCGCCGCGCTGATCTTCGCCAACTCGGCGGCCTCCTCCTTGGACAGCTTGTCCTTGGCGCTCTTGGCCGCGAGAACGGCCTGACGCTTCACCAGCTCGAGAAATTTCTTGTTCATTGGGTGTCTCCTTCCGGCACGCCGTAGGAACCCCTCGCAGGAGCCGGCGTGTAGATTCCTCCGTCCAGTTCACAGCGCAACGCGCGTCCCATCTCGGCCTCGATCCTGGAGATGGAGTATCCAAGATCGCCGCGGAACACGCGGAACCAACGCGCCATCTTCTCGGCGCGTCTCTTCATCTCTGACCCGGTCTGAACCCGTTCCCGGAAGGCCTTGCCCATGACCTTCTCGTCGTGGTCGAACGACTCGCGGAGGACCCTCTCGAACATGGCCATCGCTCGCTTCGCCTGGTGCGGTTGCAGCATCAGGTCCGCGAATGGACCGCCCGTCGCCGAGCCAATGGGCTTTGGGATTAGCACTTCCATTTTCTACAGCCTACTCCTTTCTGCTGGATCTCGTCAACTCTATCGTCAACTCGGCCAGTCGACGTGTTCGTCGTCAACGTCCAGCCCGATGCTGGGCAGCGCCAAGCAGAGCGCCTGGTAGTTGCCCGAGAAACCCTTCCACCCCTTGACCACGCCGGCGTCCATGCTCATGTCCGAGAACGTCACCGCTCCCAGATCGGCGCGGACCTCGAGCAGCCTCGTGATCGCCTTCTCCGTCTCCTTGGTGGCGTACCACCACTCACCCTTGCCTGTTCTGTCCCCGCCCTTCCAGCGCAGGATCGCCGCCACGTTGCCGTTGCGGTCCGTGATCGGAATCTGACCCGTCATGGAATGAAGCTCCCCTTGGCCTGGGCCATGTAGTAGCCGACGTGATCCGGGTTGGCCTCGTACATCACGTTGAGCTTGGGGTTAACGGCGGTGTCGGCGGCGAACGACTCCGACATCACCGAGTTGGTTTCCGCGCCACGGTGGCTGTAGACGCGGCCGCAGTACGAGTCACCCCACTTCCCGCGCTTGTACCGGTAGGAGTAGCCGCTGGAGTACGTCTTGGTGAACACCTTGCCACCGTGCGTGGCGTATGTATCGCGGAACGCCAGTGCCGCATCGAGTCCCTTGCCCAACGTGTCCACGTAGTGCCCGAACTCGTGGCGGAAGATCGCGGACAACCGGGTCGCGCTCGCATCGGCGGGCAGCACGATCACGTTCAGGCTCTGCATGTAGTAGGCGCCGTCGTAGGCGTGCGTGGCCTTGAAGATCCTGGGCAGTCCCCTTTTCAGCGCCTCGTCCATAACCCGCTGGGACAGGTGCTCGAACGCCTCGTTGTACAGCTTGGCGGCGGCGTCGTGGGACACCTTGCGCAGCCCCACCTTGGACGGGGCGACGAACGCTCCCATCGACCCCTCCTTGACCGACCGCTGCGTGGCCTTGCGCACAACGTCCGTCTCGACCTGGAACACCTTGTCCGTGTGCTTGCTGACGATCCCCTTGTTGAACCGCCTCACCTTGCCCGTCTCGGCCTGGACGAAGTCGCGGATCCTGGCGGCACGTTCGTGCTTATGGAGGTTGCGGCCGAACCGCCGCTGCATCTTGGCCGTCTCGGTGGCCAGGTAGTCGGACAGCCGTGCGCTCTCCCGCTTGATCCGCTCCTTCAGCTGCTTCTTCACAGACACCCCATCGAGGAGGCCATACTCGCTGTAGTCGGCAGCCTTCCCGGCGCCGGGCTGTTGCGGCTTGGGTGGCGCAGGCGGCTTCTTCTTCGGCTTCTTCTTTTTCGGCCCCTCGATCTTGGGCTTGGGCTTCGGCCTGACCGTGGGATCGGTGGGCTTCTTTTTCGGCTTCTTCTTGGGCGGCGTGGTGGGACGCTTGGGACCTGGGCCGGACTTGGGCGCCATCTTGGGCGCGGGTTTGCCGAACGTGACCTTGGAGGGATCGGTGGTGCGCTGAATGTATCCACGCTTCTCCATCCTGCCCAGGACCGTCTCGATCCGCTCGTCGGTGGCGGCCTTCCTCAGCGCCTTGATGTCGTGGCGTGCCGCGACCCGCAGATCGCTGTTGAACTTGATGTACTGGAGGTCCCCGGTGGTGCTGCTGCGCAGGGTGTAGACCCGGTGGGCCGCGGGTTGTGCCGTCTCGGCGAGCACCACCTCGCGCGTGGTCGCGCTGCCCAACCTCTCGATGTGCATCACCACGCCGTTGGTGTCTGCGGACAGGTTGAGCTTCTTGGACAGGTCGGACAGCACGTCCTTGACCGGGTCCTTCGCCTTGGCCACCTGGGCCGGTTTCGCCATGCCGCGGATCACCCGGTACTCCGGGTCGTACTGGTATCGCTGATAGACCGCCGCCGGTTTCATCTCGCCCGTTGCCGGGTTGGAGAACCACCGCTTGTGCAGCCGTCCCGGCGCCACGAAGTCCTCGGTGAACGGATACCGTTCGATCAGGTCGGGATCGCCCACCGACACGGGCTTGTCCTGGGACGGAACGGGGTGACCGATCTGCGGCCGCGGCCCGACCCCGCTCGGCACCTTGCCGCCCTTGGGCACGATCTTCGGCGCCACTGGAGCTCCGCCGCCTGCACGGGGCATCTGGTTGCGCGGCACCGACACCGTGGTGGTGACCGGGATCGTCCACGACCTGCAGAGGTGGTGGTACGGTGGCGGCCCGATGTTGGCGTCGGCCAGTTGGTTGCCGGCCTTGTAGTATTTGAAGATCCCTCTGTCATCGAGGCGCCCCATGCCGCTGCGGACCACGTCCGCGATCTTGGTGCCGTTGTTGGCCGTGACGATGGACTTGACCCCGGTCTTCTGGTCCACACGCTCACGGAGGAACGGCGATGCGTCTCGGATGTCCTCGGGACGTGCCACGTTCATCGCGCCTATGATCTGCTGGCTCACAACGTGCGTCTCGATGATCTGGCCGTCCAGGCACCGGCAGATTTCTGTGGTGCGTTCGTCCAGAACCGCCTGGACCTCGAGCGCCTCTATGCCCACCTCGATGTAGCCGCTGACCTCGGCGTAGGAACGGGCGCGGTTGATCGCCGCCGACGCCACCGCTGTGAAGTACCTGGCCCCCATCGCCTGCCACGCCTGGGGGATCGCCTTCTGGAGCGCGGCACCGATCTCGGTGCGGCCCAACCCGTCCCGCAATCCCTGTTGCACCACGTTCCGCGCACGTGCGGTCAACCTGTCCGACCGGACACCGGCGGCGTCCCGCATCCACCACCCGTTCTGATCCGCGATGGTCTGGATCGCCACGAGGTCGGGCTGGCGCAGGGACATGCCCACCGACGGCAGGAAGTTGGACCGCACCACCTTGCGTGCGTTGGTGAACACACCCTGGAGCTTGGTTTCCACCTTGGTGCGCCACGTCGGCATCACGTCCTTCGCAGCTGCCCCCAGCATCTTGCGGAGATCGCCACGGATCATCGCCAGCTTCTTCGCGCTGTCCTGGGCGGACAGGTTGGGCCAGTCGATGTTGAGGCGCCGAACGTACTTCTCCAGCTTGGGCGCCAGGATCTCCCGCTCGGCGAATCGCAGCTGCCCGGCGAGTCGTTGGGCGATCAGGCGCGAGTCCACTGGATCCTGCGGGGACAGGGCCTTCTCCACCAGCACACCACTCGGCCCAACCATCGACGCCGCGGCGTTGAGCTCGGCCTCGGCGGGTCGCATCGGGGTGATCGTCTCCACCCTCTCAAACACCGTGCGCCGTCCCCTGAACCGGGAACGGAGGATCGTGACCTCCCCCATAGGGAGACACTTCACGGCCTCCTGGCGGACATGCTGCATGGTGCGTGCGTCGACGTGGACCGGGACCACCCCGGCCCCGCCCATAACGACCATCGCGTACCCTTCGGCCTTGACCAGTGGCGCCTTGCCCCGCACGCCCACCTTCCACAGCGCCACAACGGGGTCGGTCCCCAGGTCAGCGACCGGATCCAAGGTCATGAACCCGCTCGCGGGCGTGGAGTACGCGCCGAGCATTAGGACTCCGAGGGTTCGATCTCGAGCTTGGGCGGCGGCTTGACGCCTGCCTTGGCCAGCTTCTTCGGGATGGGCCTGGACGGGCGCACCGGAGGTTCGCACTCGGTGGCTCGCCCGTTCTTGATCGTGAACCAGATCCCGCACTTCTTGCAGTGGCCGCTGCCGCAGTGGATCGGGCGGTCCAGGGTGGGCGAGGACTTGGCGTTGTACACCTCGGCCCTGGTGAACTGCATCGCGTGGCACTTGGGACACCGGAGGATCACGGCGCCGCTACGGTGGGCCATGATGTCACCGAGGGCGGGGTGGGGACGGCGCCCAAGGGTGTCCACGCCGTCGATCACCTTGTACGGTCCGTCGTACCATTCCCGCTCGGTCATCTGTCCCCTCCAGGTGGGCGCCCCTTGGCCCACAGCGGCCCGAACTGGACGTCCACGGTGCCGACCGCGTCCGGGTCCAGTGAGTGGACGCCGGCGCAGAACCCACGGAACGCGGCGGTGCCGTCGAGCACGGTCAGGACCTCGGTGGAGAACGGGGTGAACGCCCCGGGGTTGGCCGGGACGGGCTGCGGCGGCTCCTGCTTGGTGTACGCCAGATAGAACGCCGCGTACTTCGCAGCCGCGTTGGCGATCATGGCCAGGGCGCCTTCCAGCTTGCCGGTCTTCTGGTTGACGACCAGACCGAACGAGTTGGCAGCGACCTCACACGCCCAGTCGTACCTGGCGGCGGCCATCGACTCGCCGAGTTCACCGCCGCCGTACTGGCGCTCCAGTCCCTTGGTGAATGTGAACTTGAGCTCCACGAGGTCGTCCTCGCGCGGCCGAGGGATCGGGATCGGCAACGGAACCGTGATCGGGTCCAGTTCGTCGGGGAATGTGTCCCCACCACCACCGCTTGCCATCTAGTCCTCGTCCTTCGGCGGCCAGTCCTTGGGTACTGGGCGCGGTTTCGGTTTGTCGTCGGATCGCATGTCGTGTCCTTTCCGCCGTCTACGCGGGTGCGCCTGTCGCGTCTACCCAACCGGCGCCGGCCCACCAGATAGGCATGCCGAGTGTCGTGTCGAAATACTGCTTGCCGGTGTCTGTCGCTCCCAGGGCACCGGGCCTGTCGCCCGTGACGCCGTAACCCAGGTGCATCGACACCGCGCCCTTGTCCACGTACTTCGTCTCCTTGGTGGCGGGGTCGCGTGCCAGGATGTGTGTCAGGACGTCGTCCTGGGCCGGGTCGTCCCAGATGTTGAGGTTGCGCTGGTACACCTTGTCGGGGTCGGTGATCGTGACGCCGTTCAGTCCGATGGCCACCGACCTGTCGGCGGTCGCTTCCATCACCACCGTCCGGCCGCCGATGATCTGCGCCTCGGTGGCGCCGGCCTTGATCTCGTGGTTGAGGCCACCCCAGATCCCGCACCGTGTCGCCGCCGCGCCGGTCTGGGTCGCACCGTAGGACCCGTTGACCGTGGAGAAGTTGTACGAACCCTGCCCGCGTGCCTGGAGGTAGCGGATCGTGGCGCCGCTCCAGTATCCGTTGCCGATCGCGACGGCCGTGGCGGCGGTCGCCTTGCAGAATCCGCCGATCGCCACCGCGCTCCAGTACGTCGCCTCACACTCCATGCCGATGGCGAGCGCGTACCCCTCGTTGGCCTTGGACTTGTAGCCGAGGGCGGTGGCTCCCCACCCCTTGGCCTCGTTCTCCTCGCCTCGGGTCATCGCGTAGGATCCAGACGCTTCGGACTGGCCGGCCAACGCGGCCGCGGCGTACCCCGACACGTCGTTGAGGAATCCGGCCGCGAACGAGGACGGCCCAAGGGTGGCGCCTGGATCCCGTGGCGGGTATGCCGGGCCGTACGCGTCGATGCTCGAGATGTCGAACGCCCCGTGGACCGTTCCGAGTCCCGCGATCAGGTCGAGCGCGTTGAGTGCGCCGATGTCGATGTCCAGTGGCATGGACATGACCGCCGAACTGCCCACGTCCAGGACGCTCTGGAGATCCTGCATGATCCCGCCGGCGTTCACGAGGTCCACAAGCTCGTTGATCTTCTCCACCACGGGATGGTCCATCCCGTTGAGGATCCCTTGGATGTCGTCACTGGTGAGTTTCTCCGCTGTCATTGATCTCTCCTGTATTCGCGGCCCAGCGTGGCGGGAGAGACGACCCGCTCCATACCGCCGAGGCCAGAGATGGCGGACGTGAGGCGGATCATGCCTGTGTCGTCCACCTCGGCGACACGGACGCGGCGCATCGGGTGCGGTTCGCCGGCCTCGTCGATCGCCAGGTTGATGAAGTAGTCCCCGACGTGGACTGACGGATCCTTTGCGGCGTCGAACAGGCTACCCATCGTCCTCCTCCGCCTCCAGGTCGTCCACGTCCCGGAACTCCGCGGACAGGTCCATGTCGAACCCGGCCTGGCGCAACTCGTCGGTGAGGATCGCCTCGACCCGCTTCGCCAACTGGTTCAGCTGGTTGGTCAGCTGCGCCATCGTCGCCACCTGCTCCTCGTCCCCCTCCTCGGGTACGACCTGGCCGCCCTCGCCGATCCCAGCGAGGGTCATCGGCATCGGCCACCGGCTCCACTCCTCCTCGACCTTGGCCAGGCCGCGGTTGAGCGCGTCGCCGAGCAACGTGCGGATCTCGTAGGGCAAGAGGCCGCCGTGGGGCGCCGCCACCTTGATCAGATCAGCGATCTCCTCGGGGCTACGGGTCGGCGGGGAGTTGGACCGGAACTTGTGCAGGCCGACGCCGATCCTGGGCAGGATGTACTTGTTCACAACCCAGTCGATGTCCTCGCGCTCAGGCTCGAAAACCTGTTCCTCCGCGAACGACAACGCCGCGATGGCCGTGGCACGGTTGAGGTTCTTCGGGGTGTAGCCCCGCAGCATCGGTGGCAACCGGAACGAGGCGCCGATCCGATCCGCGCTGCGCTCGTCGTAGTTGGTGAAGGTGGCGTCGTTCTGCTGGGCGGACCGAAGGGACTCGAACTCCATCGTGGGCATCAGGGTGCGCTCCTCACCCTTCTGCTTCATGGGGTGCGCCTCCACGACCAGGATCTTGTGGCGGTTCTCGGACCCGCCGAACTCCTGGGTCATCCGCTGCTCGAGGCGGTCCTTCATGTCCCGGGGCACCTTGCCGCCGCCGACGAACAGGATCCCAGGCGGGATCGCGCTGCTGTCCAGGTAGAAGTAGTTCGTCTCGTCGGCCTCGCGCACTCCCAGAACGGCCAGGAGGTTGCCGATCCAGCGTGGCGGCGGACACGGGCTACGCGGGTCGTGGAGCGGGATGTAGATCAGCTCGTTGGCTTCCTTCGCGTCCTTGCCCTCGCCGCCGTCTTCCTCTGGGCGCCGCATCTCCTGGACCGACTTGTAGATCGTGCCCGTGGTGGCGCTGATCACCCGTGGATCCCCGGGGGACTTGTAGTAGGACTTGCGGTCGCCGACGATCTGGACGTACCTGCGGAACCGACGGTGCACCAGGACCTCGCGTCCTTCGGACAGCGGTGTGACAGGATCCGGCTCGGTGACCTCGACCAGTTCGCCCTCGTCCCGTAGCGGCCGCACCGTGTAGCCCGGGATGTAGTTGAGGCGCTTCAACCGGTCGTAGCCGTCGGTCAGCATCTCCCACGCGCCCCACCCGTGCGCCTCGATGTCGTACCTGGTGACCCGGCGGAGTTTGATGAACGACATCGCGCTGCAGCACGTCTTGAAGAACGCCTCGAACAGGAACTGCTCTCGGCGCAACGCAACGCGCAACTGCTCGCGGACGTCGTCGATCTCCTGGTCGGTGATCTCCCCGTCGTCGTCCTCGTCCACCGGCTCGCCGGCGTCGGGATCCAGTTCAGGATCCGGCTCGTCCTCGTCGGCCTTCTCCGCGGCGTCCAGGGCGGCTTCCTCCTCCTCGACCCACCGCTCGATCTGGAGCGCGTTGCGGATCGCCTCGGTGGCCTCCTCGCTGTCCAGGTCCTCCATCCACGACTCGCACACCACGGCCTGGAAACCATATCCCTCGATGTTGGTCTGATAGGCGGCGATGTTGGGCGCGACGTGGGGCGTCAGCTCGATGTAGTTGAGAAGGGACTCGGGGTCGTAGGGTGGTTCCACCGCGCCGGCGTCACCGTACACCTCGCGCCGACGGTCCAGGGCGCCGATCGCCTGACTCTCGTCGACGGAACGGCCGGTCATCACCGCTGCCTTGGCCAGGACCTCCCGGATGTCCACCACGAACCCGGTGTCGTCCGTCTTGCCCTTGGTGGTGTGCCCGCCCTTGGCCCCGCCTCTTTTCGCGGGACCCCCCATCACAGAACCTTGCCGGCGATCTTGAGCTCGGCGCTGTTGAGGACCCCGGCGTTGGTGCCGTTGACCCGCACGTAGTTGTACTGCGCGGGGATCACCCCCTGTGCGTCCGCCGGTCCCAGGCCCGCCTGGATCGCGGTCCACACGTCGCCGGCCACCGAACCCTCCAGGGTGAACACAGCCACCACCCCCACGTCGGTCTGGTACTCGTACCCCTTGTCCGACATCTGGCGCACGTCGTGCTCGTGGCCGGCGCCCAGGGGCAGCGAACCTACCGGGTTCTCGTCGAACGGATACACTCTGATCTCTGGCATCGCCATGTGGTCCTCCTCAGTTCATCGAAGCTCGGGACGCGGCCATCGCCTTTTGCGCCAGGTCCCGCGCGTCTTGGTCGGCCAGTGGGTCGGCGGCCTGTCGCATCAGGATCCGCGTCGCCGCCACCCGAAGGTCGTTCCAGTCCTTGCGTCGGTGCATCAGTTCCAGGACCTTGTTGACCGCGTCCTTGGACGCCTTGGCCTTGCGGTCGTCCACCACGTCCCGGAAGAACGCGGCCAGGATCCGGGGCTTCTGCTCGTCCGGTGCCGCGTGAAAGTCCGCGAGGAGGTGCTCATGGAACACCCCGTCGTCGATCTGCTGCGCCGCCTCTTTCATGATCCGGTCGAACTCGTCGGGCTGGACACCACCGTCGGCTCGGCTCACGCACCGGCAGATGATCGGGATCTGCTGCGGCCCGTTGCCGTCGCCCAGGTCGGCGTTCTTGTACCCCACGATCCCGCGGCCGTTGCACCGCTTGCACCCGGGCTTGGCCTTGGCCAGGTCCACGTGCTTGGCAAGCCGCACACGAGGCGGCGCCTGATCACGCTTGGTCATCGTCCCCCTCCAGTTCCTTGACCCGTCCCTGCCACCACCGCCGCAGACAGCCGCGGCACTTGGTCTTGCCGAAGTCCTTGGGGTGGTGACGGCACTTCGTCTCCCTGTCCACGTGCGTCCCTGTGCCTGGTTCTGCCCGTTGGAAGTGGTCACGTAGGGTTCCGGTCGGGACCAGGACGCGGACAGGCGGCAGGTCCCCGTCTCGGACCACGCACGGCACCAGGAGTTCCATGTGGTCGGGGCCGCCAGTGAACAGGTCCGGTCGGATCTCCACCGCCTCCTCCCACACCTCGTCGCACTCCTCGATGTCCTCGAGGGCGCGTTCGAGCTCGGCGTCGTCCACGTCCACCTCGGTGCCCCCGGGAAGGCCCAGGCGCAGACCCAGGACCCGCTCCCACTGGTCGTCGTTGACCGCGGCGATCACGGTGTCGTTCAGGGTAACGAACGCCTTGCCCGCGAGGGCGCGGTATGGGTGCTGTGCAATCTCGGTGGTCACGGTCACGTCTCCGTTGTCGTAGCGGCTGTACTCCGCGCCGGTTTCCACATCGCGCATGGTCGTGGATTTAGAACGGGTACTCATGCTCGTCCTCGTCACCGATGTGGATCTCCATTACATCTTCCCCCCCGTCGGCGTCCACGTCAAGGAAGTGCGTCCGTGCAGCACCGACCAGCTGCGAAAAGGCGTCCACCATGTCGTCGTGCTTGCCGAACGGGAACTCGATCAGTTCGTCCACGAGGCTGCCGCGGCTGCCGTCGAACAGGTCGCCGTTCGGGTCCAGGTGGGCCGAGAACACCACCTTGCCCTTTTCCAGCAACGGAGTGGCGCCGAGGAGGCGCATCTGCTTGCTGATCTTGGGCTTGGTGACCTTGATGTGGCCCTCCATCTCGGGGTGTTCGTTAATGACCCACTCGTCCACGGTGGACAGGCCGATCTTCTCGATCAGGACCAGCCACGGATCGTATGTCTGCGCCTCGGCGTGGATCACGTCGGCCAGGGTCTTGACCGACATCCGCTGGTGCCAGGCGTCCACGATGTACAGGACCCCGCGCTCCTGGTCGATCGCGCCGACGCAGCACCCAGTGTAGTCCTGCTGCTTGCTGGTCTTGGACCGTGGGTTGGGCGTGCCGGCGGGGTCGTAGCTGGTGAAGAACACCAACCGATCCTGCTCCACCAACTCGGCGAACCGTTGGTCCTGGCGCAGGTCGCTGAACTCGAACCAGTCCGGTCGGATCAGCGCGGACTCTATGTCGATCGCCTGGTTGCGGAAGGCCCGGTTGAACTCGATGCTCTGGATCTCGTCGAACCGCATCCGCAGCGCGGCCTCACTCCACTTGTCCGGCCAGATCGCGCCGAAGTTGGCGTCGATGTCGTACCGCAGCACCTTGTACGTGGTGCCGCCCATGATCTCGTGGGACAGGTCCCCGGGGTGCCACAACGTGCAGATGTACCAGACGCGGCTGTCCGGCTCGAGGAGGTTGGTCCAGTCCGCCTTCCACGCCTGCTTGATCTGCTCGCGGAGGGCCGGGAAGGTGAGGGCGTTGCGGCGGTCCACCACGTCGTCGGCGATCAGCAGGTCGGCGCGGCCGCCCGTCGCCGTGGAGGTGATGCCCAGTGCCTCCACCGACGCGTCCCTGTGTCTCGCGGATCGCATCAGGACCAGACGGTGCGCGTTCCATGGCGCGTCAGGGTTCGGCCGTAGGTCGGGGAACACCTCCCGGACACGCGGGTTCGTGGTGATGTGCTGGTCGATCTCGAACAGGCGTTCCTTGGCCCGCCCGTCGCTCGCGCACACCACCTTGGTCCGCAGGTTCGGGTTGTTGCCCAGTTCCCAGATCACGCGGCCCACCACGTTGCTGGTCTTGGCGTGGTCACGAGGCGCGATCACCATGACCCGCTGATACCGATCCCAGGCCTTATGCCACTCGTCGTGGAACCACTGCTGGGCGTAGGGAAGGCGGCTCGACTCGTCCAGGAACGCATACTCCATGAACGCCGACGCCGACTTGCGAGCGAGGGCGACGTGGTGGTTGCGAATCGCCACGGCACGCTTGACCAGGCGCTCCCGGGACGGTGGTCGGATGAACTTGTCCGCGACCAGCCGCGGGAGGTGGCCCACCGGAGGGCGGAAGTCCTTGTGGATCGCGCCGTCCACGCTACTTCTTCTTGCCGCTCACCTGGAACTTGTGGCCGCACTCGGGACACGTCGCCTCCACGGTGATCGTCACGTTGGACTTCGCGTCCTTCTTCTCCTGGAGGGCCTTCAGCTGCTCGTCGTTGGCCTTCTTGAACGCGTTCCAGTCGAAGTCGACCATCTGGGAGAACCCCTCCAGGGTTTCCCGGTCGAACGGCATCGTGGTGTTGAGGTCGGCCACGTTGAACTCGGCGCCGCTGCCGCTGGTCATCTCCTTGATCAGGACCGCCAGCTTGGCGTCGTCGCGCTTGAACTTCGTCTCGTTCGTCTCGATGGCGATCCGCCACGCCTGGGAGTCGGTGATCGGGCCAAAGTTGAAGCACACCGCTTTCTTGATCCCCAGGTGGTTGAACGCGGCGAGGCGGTGGTTCCCGTTGATCACCTCGAAGAACCCCGTGTCCAACTCGCGCACTAGGATGTTCTCCACCTGACCGTTGCGCTTGATGTTGGCGATCAGCTTCTCGGCCTGGTCCGGGTCCTCCACCTTGTAGTTCCAATCGGCGCCTACGAGCTTGCCCACGGGCAACTCGATCCATCGCGGGTCATTGAGCTTGGCCATCGCGCATCTCCTGTTGCGCCGTGTCGGCGCGTGTCTGGTCGTTCCACTCGATCCCGCGCTCGCGCCACATCGACGTGACGGACTCCTGGAGGCGGTGTCGTTTCATCAGCCACCGCGTGAACCGCACCTTGCACTTCTCGGCGCCAGCCAGGTCCTCGCGTTGTTCAACTTGGGCGGCGAGCACGGCCTCGACGGTGTTGAGTCCCTTCTCGGCCAGGTCCCGCAGCTTGTAGGTGCGCCCGTCCTGCATGTGCCACGTCTTGTTGCCCGCCTGGAGGGATCCGGCCGACGAGTCCGCGGAGTAGAACGGGTAGCGGCGCAGGATCTTCTCGCTGCCCACGCCGAACATATGGATCTTGCGGGTGTCCCGGTACTTGGCCAGGACGCGGGCGTATAGGTCGTCGAGCCAGATGATCTTCGCCGCGTCGCTCTTGCCCACCACGCCGCCCAGGCAGAAGAACTCGTACCGCTCGGCCAGTTCCTCGAGCACCGCGATCGGCTCCCCGAAGTGGTAGGTGGGCAACGGCGCGAACCCCGCCTCCTCCATGACCCGCTGGTTCTCCGCGCTGGCCACCGGGTCGCCGATCACGTCCAGCCCGGCGTACACGTCGATCAGGTGGGACCGGTCGGCGATGAACTTCATGTACTCGTCGATGTCGATCTCGATGCCCAGGGTGTTGGCGCTGTGGGCGCCGCTGTCCAGGAAGAAGTGGAACCTGTCGTCGAGCAGGTCCACGGTGGGCAGGAACCGCTGGGCGTAGACGTAGCTGATCAGGACGTTGGGATACAGCGTCTCGATCACCGCCTCGAGATCCTGGCGCTTGATCACGACCTCGAACACCCTCATGACAGCCCCCATGCCTTGTGCGCCTGGACGTTGAGCCGCCAGGGAATCTCGCTGGTGTTCTCCTCGATCAGGTGGACCGCCCACCGCACGTTCTCGGGAACCAGGCGGTCCCCGTCGTACGCGGGGGACAGGAAGTAGTTGTCCGCGGCGATCAGTGGCACCGGGATCTTGCACCCGGCCTCCACGATGTACTTCAACTCGGCGACGGGGCGGCTGAAGTTCTCGATCAGGCGCGACGGGCCGACCTTGGGACTGACCACCACGTAGTCTATCCCCTCGGGCACGGCAAGCGTGCCGTTGGTTTCGATTGTGAGCATGGCGCCGAGCGCGTGGAGTGCGCGGACCAGAACGTTGTCGACCTGGAGCGCGGGTTCGCCGCCGCACAGGGACACAACGTCGGCCCCCAACTCCTCGACCTCGTCCAGGATCATCTGGAGGGACATCTCCCTGGCGTTGACGTGCTCCTTGGTGTCGCAGAACGGGCAGTTGAGGTTGCACCCGCTGAACCGCAGGAACGTGGTTGGGATGCCGATCCTGGCGCCCTCGCCCTGGATCGACCGCACGATCTCGTGGACCTTGTACAGCATCAGTTGTGCCCCCTCTCGTCCCGGTGCGCCCGGTCGTAGGCCAGTTGCTCCGGGGTCTTGACATTCTGCTCCCCGTCGTACCAGCCGCCGGCCCACAACGCTTCCTCCCGCTGGCGGCATGAGTCGCACTCGCCGCAGTGGGCGTCGCCGTCCAGGTAGCACGACCACGTGGCGTCGTAGTCCACGCCCAGCTTGCGCCCCAGGTCCACGATCCTTGCCTTGGGCCAGGTGGCGAACGGAGCACAGATCCGCGGGTGGAACGACGGGTCGGTGCCCTCCCGGGCCGCACGCTCCATCGCCTCCACGAACTCGAGACGGTCGTCCCAGTAGTTGCCGCTGTCCAGGCCGTTGGCGCCGAGGTAGATGCTGCTGATCCCGTGGGCCTCGGCGAACCCGACCGCGTAGGCCAGGAAGATCCCGTTGCGGAACGGGACGTAGCTGGCCGGCGTGCCGCCCTCCTCGATCTGGCCGCGACTGCGCCCCTTCGGAAGCCCCTGGACCGCGCTGGTGTTGGCCTTCAACAGGCCGCACTCCGGGGCCATCCACCCCATGTCCACCCGCACGATCTTGGTGGTGGCGCCGTACTTCTGCGCGTTGTCCACGGCAACGTCGAGCTCACGCCGCAGCGTCTGTCCGTAGTCGAAGATCAGTGCGACGATCTCCTCCGGGTTGAGCAGGTGCATGTTCTGCATCCGCGCCAGGCACGTGGTACTGTCGATCCCGCCTGACAGTAGGATCACCGCTCCTCGATTCATCTCCTACCCCTCCCGGCCCGCGAAGGCCATGAACTCGGCCCTGGTGCGCGGGTCCTCGAGGAACCGTCCACGCAGGGCCGTTGTGGTCATCCATGCTTCCCGTTTCTCCACACCCCTCGCCACCATGCACAGGTGACGACCACGGACCAGCACGCCCACGCCCAGAGCACCTGCGGTGGACTCCACTACGTCCGCGATCTGGTCGGTCATCCGCTCCTGGATCTGGAGGCGGCGGGCGTACACCTCGACGGCACGCGCCAGCTTGGACACCCCCACCACCTTGCCGTTCTTGTCCGGCAGGTAGGCGACATAGACGTGGCCGTAGAACGGCAGGATGTGGTGCTCGCACGTGGACCAGTATTCGATGGGACCGAGGCACACCATCTGGTTGTAGCTGTCACTGGCGAACGCGGTCTGGAGGATCCCCTGGGGCTCCTTGTCGTAGCCGCCGAACAGGTGCTTCCAGGACTTGACCACGCGCTTCGGCGTGTCCTTCAACCCCTCCCGGTCCGGGTCCTCACCGATGTACTCCAGCATGGTCCGAACCGCGGCGAGCGCGTCTGCTTCTGTCGGCCTGGTCATTGGATCGCCTCCTCGTAGTCCGCCTCCCACGTGGCGCACGACTTCTCCGTCTCCCACACGTCCACCCTGATCACGTCCGCGCCGACCACCGGGATCTCGGCCAGGCCCCGGGCGATCATCGACGCGAGCAGGGTGGCCATGTTCTCGGCGGTGGGCATGTTGATCATCACCACGACCCGCAGGTCCAGGTCCGCGGCACGGAGCACCTCCAGGAGCGGATCCTGCTCCCACAGGATCACGGCGTGGTCCCACGGCACCGTGTCCGCGCCGCACCACTTCCCCTCGTCCAGGATCCCGCGCACCACCGTGGACAGGTCCTTGAAGTCGGCGACCATGCCGGTGGAGGGACCGACGCGGCGCAACTCGGCCCCCTCGAGATGGGCGACGACGCGGTAGCTGTGGCCGTGCAGGTTGCGGCATCCACCCTCGTGGAGTGGCAGTCGGTGTGCCGCCTCGAATTTGAATTCCTTGCTGATACTGTGCATCTAGTCCTCCACCTCGTCTGGTCCGTCGAACGCGACCGGGCCGACGTCATCGCCGCCGTCGAGCGGCAACTGTTCAAGATCCTCATGGGCCGCGCCGGTCAGGGCGAACTCCACCAGCTGACCCGGGACCAGTGGGCCGCCGCACCCCTTGCACTCCTCACCAACGCGCTGTCCCGTGTTGGCCCGGAGTCCGCACTTCTGACACGTCACATCGTAGATGGCCGCGATGGCGCCGACGCCCGTCTTGTCCTGTACACCGAACAGGCCGTTGAGCAAGCCCAACGTGCCCAGCAGGTACAGGGTGCGCCCGTCGTCCGCCTTGTGGAACAGCACCTGGACCGTGGGGTGGTGAGCCACCGGCGGCTCCACCGCGATCCGCGTGTTGACCAGGACCCCCATGCCGTCCCGGTCACGCTCCACCAAGTCGTTGAGCAGTTCGATCACCTCGTGCACACTGACATTCGCCTTGATCATCGCGCCTCTCCCGTTGTTTATTCGGCCACCTGGGGCCGTTGATCGTCCGCCGCGGTGACCCGGATCCCCGGGGCTGCTTCTTGCCGCACCGAACACTGTTCGTTCCACGCCACCCGCAACAGCCGGTCCACGGTCCACGGCCACCGGCCGCGTTCCACTCGGATCGTGAATGTTCCCGCGTCCTTGGACGGCATCACCTATCCCTCCTGAACCTCGCGCTTGAGGTCGACCAGGACACGACGCAACGCGTCCCGTTCGTCACGGACATCGCACAGGTAGGTCACGATCTCCTTGAGGCGTCCGAGCATCTCCTGGCGCTCGACCCGCTGTTCCTCGATCCTGTTCACCGCCTCGGCCCGACGCGCCCTGGTCTGGCCCAGCTCCTCCTCGAGCGCGGCCACGCGGCGGCACAGGTAGTCCACCACCGCCGTGGGCGGCACCTCGTTGTCGGTGGCGCACGTCTCCGGGGTGGTGAACACGACGCGCTCGTCCAGGTTGCGGACGGTGGCGTGGTCCGGGATCCCCAGGAACCGCCGCAACCGGCCCCGTTCGGCGCTGTCCTCGATCAGTGCACCAAACCGCCGCGCGATCTCTGGGTGCTTGGTGGTCAGGATCTGCGCGTCCTTGGCGCCCATGACCTCCCACAGCATCTCCAGGGCCACGTTCTTGCCTGGTCCCTCGCCCATCTTACTGCTCCACCCTGGCGCACCGGAGGAGCATCCGCACCGTGAACATCCGCACCTCGCCGGCGACGCCCACGTCGGTGGCGCCGCACTCCCCGGCGGTGACCACCCCGATCTTGATCGGCACCTTGGACGCGATGCACGGCCGCCCGCCCTCGGGACCGGGCAACTCGTTGGGGTATTCCAGCATGTCCGCCGCCGCACCGCCTAGCAGCATGTCGATCATCGACTTGGCCGCCACCTCGGGCATGCCCATCGCGGCCTCCACGGTTAGGTTGGCCTCGGCGATGAAGTCCCTGCCGTCCTCGAGCTCCGCGACGACGCCCATCCCCACGTCGCCGGCCACGTCCTGGTCGCCGTCGATGGGGTGGATCAGGTCCTCCATCGCGTAGCCGCTGCACTGCACGTCCACGGGGCACCAGTGGACCTCGCCGTCGAACACGTTGGCGCCGTCCACAAACTTCTTGAGTAGTTCCCTTGGCTCCATCTCGGCCTCCTGCCCTATCGGGCGTGATCGGGCATCTTGCCCGTCGTCATGAACTCCACCACCTCGTCCTCGGTCCAGTCCCGGAACGGGTCGTCGCCGCGGTGCTCGTGGATCTGGTCCGGTCCGCCCAGGAACCGCTCCATCAGCCGCGCCCCGCGCTCGTAGGTCGCCAGGGCCGACGCCAGCGACGCGCCGGTCTTGATCTTCTTGCCGTCGCTGTCCTGGTACTCCTTGACCCGCACCAGGATCTCCGCCTTGATCAGCCGCAACTCGGCCAGGCTCACCTGGATGATCTCGTCCAACTCCTCGGCCTGTTCCTCGTGGAACCTGATCAGGGACAGCTGCTTCCGCTCCTGCGCCTCGGCCTGGACGTCCAGGAACGCCTTCCGAATCGGCGCCATGCCCTCGTTCGGCCGCCCCGCACCGTCGATGTAGAATTTCGCCGTGGACCAGCCGACGCCCGCCGCCTTCGCCGCCTTCTCGATGTTCTGGTCCTTGAAGAACGCGTCCTGGAGCTTATTGAAGGTGGCGACGTTGATCCGCGGTGCCCGGACTTTCCCCGGCTTCTTCGGTGGCTTGCCCTGGCCGGGCGACTTGCCCCTACTAGCCTTTGCCGGCGGTTTGGCCGAACCACCACTGCCCTTGCCCTTCGCTGTCATGAGCCGTGCTCCTGGAGGAGACGCCGGAGCGTCCCCTTGAACTGGGACCCGTCTTGACCATTGATCTTGTCAAGGGTGGCGCCCACCATCAACTCGGTCACGGTGACATCGAGCGCAGTCGCGGCGTTGCGGATCGCGGTCAGCTCCTCCGGTGTGAGTCGGAGGTTGACCTGGGCAGTGCGCCGTTTCTCGCGTATAGACATCGTTGCCTCTGTATATACGGGATCGCGGCGGCGCCTGTCAAGTATATATACGCCTGGGATTACTGAGGCCCGAAGTCGTCGCGCTGAAGGATCCGCACCTTGCCCTGGCAGAACATGGGGTGAGCGTTCTCCAGCATCGCGTCCGCCCAGGTGTAGCCGGGAGGTTCCCCGGGGTACTGGTGAGACTTCTCCTCGCGGAACGCGGCCAGTTCGGCGTCGGTGAGCTCGCGGCACTCGGTGCCGGCGGGGATCGTGAACCCGTAGAAGCGCAGATCCCTGGTGAGTTGATGGGTCATCGGTCGCCTATCCTCTCCGGGCGCAGATTAACGGATTGCGCCACACAGCTGCGCCGACCACGGGGCGGATCCCCGAACCCTCCCAGGACCAGTGGGTTGATCAGGCGCATGTACCTCCCGTCCTCGTTGCGGATCTCCATGTCGGGCAGTCGCCGCCGCACCACGTCGGTCAGCGCGTAGAACAGGTCCCGGTCCCTGGTGCGGACGCACCGGATCGACACGTCCCCGGGGCGGGCCGTGAACCGCTCGCACTTGATCGTGGTGGTGTGGACCAGGGGCGGCGTGACCGTCCCAACCTCCTTGCCGTCGATCAGCAGCTGGCTCTTGTACGACATCGCCTACTCCTCCACCGCCTCGACCCGGAGGCCGTTGAGCGCCATGTGGGTGAACCCGGCCGGGTCGTCGTGGGCCTTGTCGCCGGCGCCACGCAACAGGACCTTGACCACCCCGGGGATCGGCTCGGGGAACCGGGTACGGAACCGCATCGTGCCGGCCTCGACACGCCGCACCTCGTCCCGGATCGCCTCGATGGGAACGGCCGTGCCGCCGCTGCCCTGGAGGTAGCCCACCGCCTCGGCGCCGGTGAGGACGTTGGTGAACTTGTACAGGTACGCCATCACCTGTCCTCCGTGGCGTCGTGGACCGGGTTCTGGCAGTCGTCGCACCTGTACCGTCCCGGCTCGAGTTCGGCGCCGCACGTGCAACGACTGGGTGGCGCGTCGTCCCGCTCGTGGGCGACGATGTGGCTCAGGGCCATCTCGGTCAGGACTTGGCCCAGGGAGATCCCGGTGGCCTCCGTGATCGTGCCCACCTCCGTGGCCAGGATCTCCAGGAGGTCGTCCTGGTTGAGCGGATCGCTGCCCTGCTCAAGCTCCACCGTGGACTCGGTGATCATCGACACCCCTTCCTCGGGGGACTTGTTCCGCTCGAACTGGATCACGACGCGCCCCTTCTGGCGCTGCCGCTCCGGTGGCACCTGGACGAGGTCCACCGCGAACCGCATCGTCCACTCGTTCTCGCAGTGGCCGCAGTACACGTCGATCTCCCAGTACCCCTCCTCCGGGTTCGGTTCGCCGCACTCCACGTCGAACTGGTCGGCCAGTGTTGGTGTCGCCGCACCGCACCTGGGGCACTCCAGGATCTTCGGCAGGCCGAGCATCTTGTTGAGGTCCAAGTTGTTGCCCATCGGATTACCCTTTCCTCTAAAACATCACCACGGTGACCACGGTGATGAACCCGGCGATCCCGGCGCCCAGGGCGAGCGAGATCAAGACCAGGCGCCTGTTCCAGCGCACGTTGCGCTCCACCGACCGCTTCCACTCCATCTCCGGCTCGTACCACGGGGACTCGTTCTGGCCGGGGTGTCGTGCGAACTTCATGGTCACCCCCTTCTCTGCGGCACGATGCCCATCATGGACTCGACCGCGTCCTGTTCTTCTTGCGCCTCAATCCACTGCTCCACGTCCGGGAGTTCGCGCTGTGCACGGTACAAGGCGTCGGCGGTCTGACGCATCAGGTCCAGCTTGGCCGCTCCCCGTCGGTAGAGGCTCGGATCGAAGATCGGCGCGACCGTCTGGCTGCGCTGGATCGCGTTCAGGAAGCCCGCGAGATCCAGATCGCGCAACACCGCGGCGATGGCGGTGATCTTTGTCTGGGTCGCCGTATATTCGGAAGGATCCATCGGTCACCCCCTCCCTGTCAGAACCCGGTCCAGGCGTCGGGCCACGCGCAACATGCCCACGCCGATCCCGTGGGCGAAGATCGCCGGGACGGAACTGGGCTGCCGTTCCTGGAGTTGGACCATCGCCGTGCCCGGGACGACCGTGTCCAGGACGTTGACTTGGATTGTGAACGGCAGGTCACCACGGTGCTGGTCCAGGAACTCCTCGACGGCCCGCTTCAAGTCGCTGTTGGTGATGATCCTCACGGCTCACCTCCTTGGCGCGTCTCCGCCGCGATCTGCTTGTACCGCTGGAGGAGGTGGTCAAGCTCGTTGACCTTGCCCCGGATCGCGTCCAGCGCCTTCTCGGTGGCCATGACTGGATCTGCGAAGACCCGGTCCACCGGCCAGTTCACCACGTGGCCGAGATGGGTGGCCAGGCGCATCCCCTTGATCGGAGGGGACTCGCCGCCGCGCTCCGACGGGGGGTACTTGACCTCGGACAGGAACACGAGCCGCTGAACGCGGATCCGCTCGTTGTACACGGCGTCGTCGTGGCGCGACGTGATTCCGCACCACTCGGGCCACGGGTCCACGATCCACACCTCCTGGCCGAACTTGAACTGGGGAACTTTCTGTGCCTCTTCCATCCGCTTACCCTTTCTGCGCCTGGCTGCGGCGCGTTTCAAATCGACAACTCCCCGTCGTCGGACACGGCCCGGCGCATATCGGGAAGTAGTTTCCTGTCCAGCGTCGCCCACAAGTGGCGACAGAACTCGTGGTGGTTGACGTGCTCGTCCTTTGGCGCGTGGATCTCCACCGCGGTCGCTTCCGCGCCGAACCAGTGCCGCTTGAGGTAGCAAAGCTCGTCGTAGGTCGGGAGGCGCCGAGGATGGGACAGGGACACGTGGAGCCACCGCTCGCCCTCGATCTCGTCCACCGACGCCAGGACCCGCAGCTTCTTCTTGCGGTTGTACCAGGCGACGGCGTTGCCCCACGTGCCCACCACCTTCCAACCTGGCGGCTTGTCCCTCCAGCACTGGTCCTCGATCTTGGTCACTTCTCGCCCTCCGCCTCCGCGATGGCCCGCGCCGCCTCCTCGTGCGTCGCTCCCCAGTACAGAGGTTCACCACGCACCTTGGCGACGACGTGACCCGCGCCGATCACAGCCGGGAACGCGCCGAACCACACCAGCGATCCGATCCACGCGCCGACCTCGAGCGTACCGACTGCGGCGAACCCGATGAACACGATTAGGCCCAGGACCGCGCCGGCCAGGGCCATCGCCTCGTACTGCTCCACGTGGACACCCTCGTGCCGCTCGGTGCGTGTGGTGTCCTGTCGCGTACCGAACGCCTCGGCGGTCAACACGCCGCCGTGCCCCAGGGTGACTCCAAGCCACACGCCCAGGTCGTGCCGCCGGTACTGTCGCCCCGGGAGGACGGCCCAGACCCCCATGTCCTGCCAGGCCAGCTTGCCGCGGGTCACGAGCGCGACCACCACGGCCGCGAGCCACACCAGCAGATCCCACGGCAGGGTCCACAGGTAGGTGAAGATTCTTGTCCATCTCATCGGAGAGTCCTTTCTGCTACTTGGCCCACGGGGAGTCCCCGGTGGGCCACGTCTTCGGAATCCAGATCCTTCCTTCCAGGACACCCCAACCTCCCAGGACGCGCTGTCCATGGCGCACCAGGGTTTCGCCCCAACCATCGTTCTCCTCCGCGACCGCGAACCCGGCCGGATCCTCCTCCAGGCAGCACGGCCCGGGCAGATCCCCGAACGTGCCATTCATCCCCACCATGTACCCGTCCTCGTCGGCCGTGTCGTACCGGTAGAAGTACGCGTACAGCCTGGCCAGGTAGCGAGCGCCGCACTTCCCGCACCGCAGTCGCTGAGCGCAACAATCGCACCCGGTGTGATCCTCGTCGTCCATGACCGGCCCCTTGTGGACCGTGCCCGCCGCCGCCGCCGCCTTGAGCTCGAGCGCGAGTTGCATCACCTGCTCCACGCTGGGTTCCAGAACGCGTTCCAGCCGCGGTTCCACCACTGCCACTGGCTCCGCTCGTTCACCACGTGGTACGGATTACGCACCATCGCCGGATCCCCGTCTGCCGCGCGGCACGCGTCCCGTCCCTCCCTGAATGCGCGTAGGTGCTGTTCTGTGGTCGGTTGCATCGATCATATCCTCCGTCTCGGCGAGCCGTTTCTGTGCCCGCCGCAATCTCGCCTTGACTCGTCGTTCCTCGCGCTTCAACTCCTGGACCTGGCCTTCGTACCGCCGCACCTCCTTGCGCGAGTAGTAGAGGTTGCGCTCCTTGTGGGCCAGTTCGAGCAGCACGGCGATCGGATCAAGCTCCACGTCACATTCGCCGCAGTAGCACCGCCGATCCTCCGCGCTCACCACGACCTGCAGGTGGTGGCACTTCTCCCGCTTATGGTACTCCCTGCGCAGCCACGGTTGCTCGGGCCTGTCGCGCCCTGGGTCGAACGGGATCACGTTGTTCGGTTCGTCCGGTTTTGGTCCGTCGATCTTCATTCACCTCTCCTGGAGCACACCTCCACGACGCGCCGACACTGGTCCACGTCGAACATGCCGATGTGGCAGCGGTGTTCCTCGATTCCCAACGTGTCGGCGAGCCACCGATACCCAAGCCTGCGGGCGATCCCCTTCGAGTATCCGGTCGCCATCTTGGCCTTCCACAACACGTCGAACGCGTCGTGTGCCCGCCGCTTCCACTGGCGCAGTTCGGCGTCGGCGAGTCGGCCCAACGGTTCCCACTTGAGGGGTCCGGCCTTGTGGACACCGACCCAGGCCTGGCACGGGCGGCACAGATAGATCGGGCCGTAGCTGCGCCCGTCGTACACCTCGGCGCTATCGACAAGCTCGGCGTCGCCGCCGCAGTAGGGGCACGTCACGGTCATGGCCTGTCCCTCCGTCGCCGCTCCCACTTGTCGATCCACCGCTTGGAGTCGTACTTCGCCGCCATCTCGGACAGTTCGGCCTTCATGATCTTCTCGTCGTTGACCGCCTCGTCCCACAGGTCCTCGTCGCGCAGATCGATGATCTTGCGCTTCACCATGTCGGCGAGGACGCGCGGCTCCAGTGCGTCGAGCTCCCACGACTCGTCACCGTGCTTCTTGCGGTAGTCGGCGAACCTGCTGTCCGTGACCTTGGCCGGGTTCGGCGGCGGTCCGTAGTTGTTGATCTGGGTCATGGTGAGGGCGACGCGCCGCACGTCCACGTCGCGCACGTCCGTTGCCGCGAACATCCACAGCCGCTCCTGGACGTCCCGGTCCATGTCCAGGCCGGACGGGTCGTGATCGCCCAGGTAGAGCACCACCACCTTCTTCCCGTCCCGGATCGCGCCGTCGATCTCCTTGCCCTTGCGGTACATGAACGACTGGGACGCGTACCCCTTGTTGCTGGTGAACGGCACGTCCAAACCAAGGCACACCGGCACCAGCACGCCCTCGAGCGCCTGTTTTTCGCACATGACCTCGACGTGGATCGGCTGGTCCTTCCACTTGTCGATTGTGAACCACCTCGATGCGGCGAACAGGATCCCCCCGGGGTGGGACCAGTGGGAATTGGCCTCGGTTTCGCGGCCGCGATCCACGATCACGTCCCAGTCCAGCAGACCAGCTAGCCGGGCGTCGTTCACAATGTTGCCAAGGCGGGTGTAGTTCTTCTGGCGGTTCTTCGTGCCCGTCTTCGGATCCGCCCACGACGCTGGGAACAGATCCCGCGCCACCAGTTGGTAGTACAGCTGCCGCAGCGTCAGGTCGTACCCCTCGGCCGCATACTCGTCCAGGATCTCCTCGCAGATTTCGATCACCGCCAACGTCTCGGGTCTGAACCCCTTCTCCTTGAAACGCTCCTTCATTGTGCCTCTCCCTGGGGCGCCCGTCCGCGCCCGCGTACCCTGGGTGGGTCCTTCTTCGGCCACAGGGTCCACGCCCTGCCGTCCCGCCGTGCCTCGATCCCGGGCACCACGCCGCGCTCGATCAGGTTGATCATGCTCGACTTGGCCCCCTTGTCCGACGCGTAGTGGTGGTCCACCGCCGCGACGATCTCCTTGAGCGTGCATCCTGGGTGGGCCTCGACGTGTCGCCGCCACGCCTCGCACGTTCCCTTGAACGGCGTCCAGTACCGGTTGTGCGCGTTCCCGGCCTCGCCCCACTCCTTATGCTCCTCGCGCAGCGATGACCGGAGGTGGTCACCGACGCGCCGACGCAACCGTGCCCCCTCTGTTTCGGTGACCCGGATCCCTGCCTGGTACTCGCCGGCGATGTACTTATGCGCCTCGTCGACACCGTACACGCCGATCCCCTGCTCGCGGCAGAAGTGCTTGAGAATGGAACGGCCGCGGACGCGGGACGAAGTCTTCTCGGTCGGAACGGCGACGTGGACGAGGTTGGCGTAGTTGGTCCAGAACCAGGCCTGCTCGAGGAGCGCCGCGGTGAACGACGTCTTGACCTCGATGACGCGCACCACCGGTCCCTGGACGGCCACGATGTCCGCACGGTTGCCGCCACAGTTGACCTGCACCTCCTGGTACACGTCCCACCCCAGCTGCTGGAGGTACGTGACGACAACGCCCGCGATGTGCTGTTCGCTGACATTGGCCACGTCTCCTCCTACTCCCCTATGCAGATCGCACGTGCGCTGTAGGTGAGGAAGTTGATCCCCACCGGCGCCCCAGTGTCGAAATTCATGCCGATGGTCTGGTGCAGCGGATCCTCCGGGTCGTATGGTGCGGTCCAGAAGATCATCGGCGAGCACGTCGTCCCGAACACCGACTCCTGCCAGTGGCAGCCCGACGCACCCTCCGGTTCGATCAGGGTGTTGAGTTCCCCGTAGTAGGCGGGGATCCGCCAGGATAGGCCGCCGATGGTGAGTGCGCCGCACCTGGCCTCGGTGACGTAGTAGCCCGCGTTCGGATAGGTCGGCCCGTCCACCTCCCACACCAAGCCGGACTCGGGATCGCACCACAACCCAGGATCCGCCGGGGCCGTGGCGCACAGGTCCGGCCCAGCGTCTACGTCCGATAGGGTGTCCGTCTCCGTGTCGGTGTCCGTCTCGCTGCCCGTGTCCGTATCGGCATCGGCGTCGGTGTCGGTGTCGGCGTCGGTGTCCGTGTCGGTATCGGTGTCCGCGTCCGTGTCGGTGTCCGCGTCGGTGTCTTGGCCGCCATCCGGCCAATCATCTGTTTCAGTGTCGGTGTCGGCCACGGTGTCAGTGTCGGCATCCGCGTCGGTGTCCGTATCTGCATCGCCGCCTCCCCCATCTGGCGCACCGCTGTCTTCATCATCTCCAGCGTCAGTGCCGCTGCCCGTCCCAGTCTCGGTATCAGTGTCCGCGTCGGTGTCGCTATCGCAGTCGCTATCGCCGTCGCCATCCGCGTCCGTGTCTGCGTCCGTGTCGGTGTCCCCATCGGCATCGCCCCCTCCATCCATCTGGTCGTCCTGGTCCTGGCCGTAGTTGACCTGCGCCGACTCGCACCCTGCGAGCGCGACTAGTATCAGTGCGATGACTCTAACCATTGCGTCTCCTGTACACCTTGGCCTTGATGTCGATCTTGCTCCCAGGCTCGCGCTTGATCTGGTTCGACGTGTGCACGTAGCCGTAGGCCGCCAGGATCTCCTCGGCCCGCTTGCGCTTCACCCACCGATCCAACCCTGGATCGCGGGACGAGTGGGACCTGGCGTTGCAGATGTGCGGATTCGCGCCCCACAGGAAGATCAGGCACTCCTCCTGATCGCACCACTCCTCCAGAACGACGTGGGGATCGCGGCCGTCTGGTTTCGGCGCGACCTTGGGCGCGTTGGCCGGCGCCGGTGACCTGCCGCGGCCTGTCGTAGTCGGCGGCTCGAGGCCCAGTGAAAGCTGGCCGGTCACGCCGCCACCTTGCGGAAGTTGCACTCCGACTCCACGAGGACCAGGGCGCCGCACTTGGGGCAATCCGCGCTGTCCTTCCACCACCAGCCCCAGACGTGGACTGGGGAAACCAACTCCTCCCCGTTCTCGTCCTCCTCGACGAACGGGGCAACGTAGTCCTCGCACACCACCTCCGACCACTGGCCGCAGTATGGGCACTGCCCTTCTTCTTTCATCGATCACTCTCCCTCACCGATGCTCGCCGGCGCAACGCGCGTCGGCGCAGGTACTCGGACACGGTCAGTCCTTCGCGCTCCGCGAGCTCACGGAGCCGCTCCGCCTCCTCCTCGGTGACCCGCACCTTGACCATCTGATCCTTGTTGACCTTCTTCCCTGTCACCGTCGCCTCCGCCGGCCCCGCTCTGGCCGCACCTTGATCCGCCACTGGTCCGGGGTGGTCCCCTCACGCTTACGCAGCCGGTCCGTGAGGTCCCTTTCGGCTTCCTCCCTCCCCACCCCTGCCGCGTCTATACGGACGTTGCAGTGGACGCACCGGGTGAGCAGGTACACAAGACCGGCCTCCCGTTGTTTCGCCGTGGTCGTCTCCCCCACCACGATGGGCCGACCACAGAATGGACAGCGTGCGTTCATCGTTTGCGGCGGAGGTTGCGATAGGCCTCCCGGATCGCGTGGTAGCGGCCGATCAGTGCCGCGTCCGCCGCGTCCTCCCCGACCTTCTGATCCCACAGGCCGCGCGTCTTCATGGCGCATCTGCGCTTGACCTCCTTGCTGTCGATCTTCGCGGTCCCAAGCTCCGCGGTCTGCCATGTCTGGGGGTTGATCCAGACCACCGGAATGCCGCGGCTGCGGAACGCCTCCTCCCACCGACCGCCGTTGCGGGCCAGCTTCTTGAGGGTGTTGACGTTGAGGCCCAGGAATTGGTCCTCGATGGCCGCACAAACGATGGTATGATCGAACCGACCGACGGACTCGATCACGTTGCCCACGACGGCGTGCGGCGTGTTGGCCGCCAGGTCCTTCTTCGTCCCAGGCTTGGGCCACTGCACCGCGTCGTGCAGCAGCAGCTTGGGGTTCGGATCCACCGTAACGACCGCCCACCCCGACCGCGATCCGGGGTCGATTCCCATGATGCAATCCATGTGGATCACGGTAGCAAGTTGTGGCCACAAACACAAGCATCGAACGCGCCGAAACTACGCGCCACCGAGACGCGTCACAACCGCGTCCCGGACGTCCTGGGGAAGTCGCCACAGCCGCTGTCTGCCGCGGCACATCACCCCGTTGGTCAGTGGTCGGATGTTGCGAAGGCGCCACCCGAACTGCTCCGGGACCCACCACGGCCACTCCCTGGGATCGTCCACCCCGGGCACGAGGAGGCTGTCGAACTCGGCCACCGCGACCACGTACCCCTGATCGATCGCCAGCATCCGATCCTGGATCACCACTGGCGCCTCTACGGAGTAGGCCTTGATCATGTTGGACGCCACGTCGTACCCGACGCGCCACCCCGCCCTGCGGGCCATCTGCGCCACCGGGTCGAACACCCTCTCCACGCTGAACTTGCCCTTGAGCTGGCCGCCGCCGAACGTCGCCCCGGCGTGGATCGCGATCCTGGTGCCCTCCACCACCGAGGACGGGGGGCGCCACGTGCGGTTCTCCACGTCCTTGCCGAGGCGCCGCACAGCCCAGGCCCACTCGGGCCACAGGGTCAGGGCCTTCATCTCGCCGCCTCCTGGCACGTGGACTCGTTGTCCAGGATCCACTGGTACGGGTTCTGGAGATAGGTCGGCGGCGCGTCGTCGGGGATCGCGGTCTTGACCACGCGCCATCCGAGACGCTCCACCACCTTCGTGGCGTCGTCGGCCTCCATCTCCACCTTGGCCACGATCCTGCCGCGTCCGGGCGCGGCCATCAGGATCTTGTCGGCGTGGGAGTTGTATCCCACCGTGACCAAGTCCCCGGTCTGGTACTTGCCGCCGGCGACGGCCTGGGCGATCTTCGCCGCGGCGAACACCCGCTCCCGGTATCCATCGCACGTGCGGAGCCACTTGAAGATCACGATCTCCTTGTCCACGCACTGGGACTCGGCCTCGATGATCGCCGCCACTGTCTCTGTTCTGGTCATCCTTCCTCCGTTGGTTTGCGGCGCCGCCCGGTGCGCTTGCACTGGGTGCACCTGTTGTCCATGTAGCCGTCCATGTGGTCCGCCAGGACCGTGGACAGGCGGTTCCTGAATCGCTTGTTGTCACCTGCCTTGTACATGAGATCGTCGCTGATCCTGAACGCGACGGGACGGCCGCAGATCGGACACTCCCAGTTGAACAGGGTGCCGCCAGCGATCACGTCCCTAGTTGCGGATCGCAGTCGCACGTGACCGTAGGAACCGGGACGCCGCCGCGCTCGCCGCAGTTCCGCGTCCTCGATGAACCAGTCCACGTCTCGCTGGTTCGGCATCCTGGTCCTGTCGTACTCGGGACCGCCGCGAGCTCGAGCGCGACAACTCTCGCACCTGTTGTCCGACCTGCCGTCCCACATGGCGAACAGTCGATCCAGCAACGTCTCCATCGCGGCTGGTTCCTGGGCGGCGTAGCCCGCCTCCTTCCAGCTGATCGTGTACTGGACCCGGGTGCCGCAGTGGGGACACGGCCACGTGAACGTCGCCACGTCGTCGAACGGCCCCTTTGGGATCACGTGGGGCACCCGACCGAACGGTCCCGGAGGCGCGGAGTGGGCCGCCCACCGGCCCGCCACGTACGCCGCGAACTCGCTGAGCTTCCGTCCCCGGAACTTGGTGCCTGGGTCTATGGGATCGAACCCGCTCGCGGCCTCCCTGGTCCCCCTGTTGAAGTCCCTCCCAGCCTGGGCAGCACGCCAGAATGCGTCGGCGAAGTCATCCATGACCGACGAGAAGTGGACCGACCAGCCGCCGAACCCGGTGGAACAGCCGGTGGAACGGTACGTGTGACCACTGGACGACCGTGTTGAAGATGGCCGCGGCGCCGCCCCGTACTTCTTCTCGTGTTCCGCGATCCGCCGACGGGCGTTCTCCCGCTCGGCCTCTGTGGCGCCTTGATCGGCGGCGAGTCGCCGCAACGCGTCGATCCTGGCGCGAGGCGTGGTCACTGCTCGATCCTCACCGTCCCAACGGTGTTGCCGTTGGTATCCAGGAGGGCGTCGCTGATCTGGCGCTTGGACAGGACCCCCATGTGGTAGGCGACGTGCGCCGATGTCGTGTCCACGGCCCTGGCGAGCACGTGTCCCACCTCCTCGCGCACACCATCGACGCCGCCGAGATGGGCCGCGTCGGTGAACGCCGCGTTGTCCACGCTGAATTCGATGATCACTTTCATAGGCCAGTTGTCCTTTCAAACGACGCCATCGCGTGTTGGATCGTGGCGATCTCGTCCCGTGCGATCACGAGGACAGCGTTGATCGCGGCCTGTGGTGTCGGTCCGTCGGCGTGCCAGTTGCCCCTGGCCATCTGGATGTTTGGTGTCTTCGACCGTTCGAAGAACGCGGTGTAGCTTTTGCCGCCATGGACCGGCGGGTGGACGCTCATGGTGCCATCCTCCGACTCGGCCTTGAAGAACCACCCCAGGTTCTCCCACACCTCCGGGCGCCAACCATTCCCGAGGGACTCGGCCAACTCCTCAGCCCCCCTCAACGCGGCCTGGTACTCCTCCCACGTGCATCCTCGGCCGCACCCTGGTGAACAGTAGGTCACGCCGTCGCGCAACACCGGCTTCCAGCGGTTCCTGGACTCCGCGCTTGTTCCTGTGTCGTTCATCTCACACCTCCGCGTCTGGGTCGTCCTGGCGCAGGACCACGACCAGCTTGCTTGCCGTGTACACCTTGCACGCGGGCTTCTGCTTGGGATGACACGCGATCGGCAGGAGCCGCTTCTCGTCTACCCACTCCTGGAGGTAGGCCTGGATCGCAGCGGCCTGATCCTCCACGGTCTGATCGGCGGCGGCGACGGCATTGTCCAGGCCCTCCCGGTACTCGTCCCGGTCGTCCTTGTCGCGCAGGGCCAACCGTGAGAGGATGTATTCCTCTCCCGACTCCCCATCAATCCTCGTCATCCGACGGCGGCGGGCCTGCTCCTGCAGGGTTCGGCGCGTCTGGTCCCGGTGCCACGCGTCCAGGTTCCGGTGCTGTCTGTGACCGCGCACCTTCTTCTTGTGGGCGCCCTTCTGCTTGATCTTGCGCCTACCCATTGTCGGCCTCGCTGGCGCGGAGATAGAAGAACCCCTCGAGGCGCGGCTCGTTGGCCATCAGCATCCGCGAGTAGAACGGTTTGTGGTTGTTGTTGAGCTTGAACGGATCCGCGGAATCGGTGTCCATCGCACGGTGCCAGCGCAGAACCTCGAACAGGCCCGCGATCCCGTAGTGCTTGAACCCACGGTCCACGAGATCCAGGGCAAGGCGCCGCAGTTCCCGGTAGACCCACGGGTTGTCCCGGTGGAACTGGCGGAACGCCTTCCCCATGTCGGACTCGTCGTCCCGTGTCGCCGCGTCGAGCTCGGGCAGCGTCATCTGGTCATCCATCGGCGTCCTCCTTCTCGATCCGCACTCGCGGTTTCGCCTCCTCCTCTGTCATGAGTGGCTTGTTGTCGATCCAGTGGATCCTGGTCTGGCCCTCCCACTTGCGGCGCATCTCGTCCAACGCCGCACCGACCCAGAAGATGAAGCAGTATTCCTGGGCCATGTCTGTCTTGCCGTCCCCGGTGAACGAGGGCCGGGCCGTGAGGATCCACACCTCCGCCGGCGGCCGCTCCAGGTACAACTTGCTGCGATCCTGGGTGCCCAGGAACGCCATCTTGGTGAGGAACGCCGCCGCACCGTAGGGGCACAGAAGTTCCAGGGATCGCCGGATCACCGACTCGCCGATGCGGAACGGGGGGTTCGTTGCGATCACGTCGAACCGCGGCTGGTCCCACCACACCTCGTCGAACTCGGCGGCCGATGTCTCCCTGTAGAGGTGATCGGGATCCTGATCCCGCCACAGAGGCGGGTCCACGGGCCGCACGTCGTAGCCGTGTGGACGCAGGCCCATCTCACGACCGGCCGACGCGAAAGGCGCCGTGTCGCCGCAGCACGGTTCCAAGATCCTGGCCAGATGGTTGTCGCTGATCGCCGCCAACTCGATGGCGTGCCGTACCGCCCACCTGGCCAGGCCAGTGTGGGTGCCGTAGTTGTCGAAGTCTCGTCGCTTGCCCATCGGTGCCTCCTAGAAGGGAATGTCGTCGTCGTCGGGACCGTAGCCGCCGCCCTGGTTACCACCACCGCCGCCGCCCTGGTCCCCGCCACCACTGGGTCCGCCGCCGCCCTGGTAACCGCCGCCGTCCTGGTTACCAGATCCCTGGCGACCCTGGCCGCCCTGGTTGCCGCCGCCCAGGAAGATCACGCGCATCGCCTTGATCTCGGTGATCCACTTCTTCTGACCGGTGTTCTGGTCCTCCCAGCTGCGCGTCTCGATCTTGCCCTCGACGCACACCTCCCGACCTTTCTCCAGGTACTTCCCGGCGGACTCGGCCTGCTTGCCCCACACCACCACGTTGTGCCAGTCGGTCTTCTCCTGGCGCTCGTTGTTGCGGTCGAAGTACACCTCCGACGTGGCGACGGAGAACCGACACCGTGCGGTGCCGCTCTGCGTGTAGGACAGTTCGGGATCCTTCCCGAGCCGTCCGATGATGATCGCCTTGTTCAGTGACATGCGGATCTCCTTCCCCGGATCACAGGTCCGGTGCTTGAGCCGTTCGGCCCGTAACTGCACTTCCTGGCGGGGGATCTGTCCGCGTCGGTGTTGGTCAATCCGCCCCGCCCAGGAACGGTGTCAACACTGAGATCCTACCCCGACCCGCGGCGGATCTCAAGATAATTGTGGCCACAAAATTTGTGCGAAGTAGTCGCGCCTAGGACCGCGCGTCCTTGTTGTAGCCGAAGGCGCGGAGGGCATCGTCGCCGGTGAGGCGGATCGAGATCACGCCGGGCACTTCAAGCTCGATGCACGGCGCATCCGTGGACTCTGGAGACAGTGGTGCATCGCCGCCAGCCTTGATCTTGGCGAGTTCGTTGCGCCAATTCTCGTGGGCGCGTTCGTATCGCTCGTTCGCCGCCGCGACCTGTGCCTGGAGCCGGTCGTTGGACTCCAGGGCAGCGTGGAGCTCGCGCTCGAGTCGGGCATTTTCCGCCTGGATTTCCTCGGAGGTCATGGTGTCCCCCTTGTTCTCCCCGACCGTCATTCGGCCGCGATCCTGGTCTTGCCCAAGGTGATCGGCATCAGCCCCGGGTCAATCCCAGCCGTGGGCATGTGCACGTCCACGGGTCCTTCCTTCATCTGGTTCGCCGCGTCCAGGGCGCGTCGTCTCGCCGCCTCCCTGAGTCGCTCACCCTTGCCACCTCGTTGCTCCTCGACGGCTTCCGTCGCGGCCTTGGTCTGCCCGGAGATGCACAGCAACCCCTTGCACCTGGGGCACGTGAGGTTGTGTCCGTCCCCCTGCATCTTCTGGGGCAACCGGTACTCCTCCAGGAGCGGCCGGAACCCCGACCACACCGACCGGGACGAGAGGAGGAACCCCTTGTCCCCGACGTTGGCGGGCACCTGGATGCGTCCCACAACCTTGTTCTCGTTGGCGCACGTCACGTCCACTTGGACGCCCCGCGCCGAATCCTGTTCGTCAACCCTTGCCTTGTCCATCGTCTTCTCCTTTGCCTGTTCCTTCGCCTTGTAAAATGGCCCGGGCGGGAGCAGCCATCCCGTCCGGGCCGGAAGAGGCACCGGCGGACGTCTGGTCCGCCAGGAGCGACCCCATTGTATCAGCGGCGCTGCCGGGCTGCAAGCCTCGTGGTTTGAACCCCACTCCCCGCCACATCCCGAACGTCAACGCCATCAGCATGGTGTGCCGCGCCTCGGTGCTGTTGTTTTCGAGCCACCCCGTGCCGTCGCACTTGGGGCACGGCCCCGGATCTTGTTCGGCCCGCAACCGCCCCAGGATCTCCCGCACCTTCGCGTACGCCTCGCGGAACCTGGGGTGACACCCGTGGCGCGGATGGTCGCAACCCAGGGCCACAACGGCCCCGTCGCGGATCCTGGCCAACGGCATCCCTTCCACGGTGACGTCCGCGTCCTCGGCGCACACGTGTTCCGCGCCCATCAGGTAGTCGGGGATCGTCTCCGGGTCGGTGACCTCGATCTGGCGGACCTCACCCACAGCCGCGCTCCTCCCAAATCTGCTCCAGCTTCTCCACCTGCTTCTCGGTGAGGTGGGCCGTCTCGTTGGTGTCCGCCGCTTCCTCGATGAACTGCAACTCCCACGCGGTGAAGTCGTCACCCCGTTCCTCCACCGCCTCCTGACAGTCCTCGAGCATCGACTCGATCTCTGCCTCGGTGTACGCGTGTGCCATCTTCTCCTCCCACTCGGCGCCCTTGAGCTTGATCAGCTTGGCCACCGCATCGAGGGGACCGGCAACCCGGTCGCCCAGTTCGTCCTTGACCTGCGGGCAGTTGCCCTTCGGCTCGGTCTTGGTCATGCGCCACATATCGGCGATGTCCGCGAGCCGTGACCGGCGCGTGGTGAGGAGCAACGACGCCTCGCGGCAGATCAGCTCCAACGAGGTGCGGGTCATGTCGATGATCCGCTGGCGCAGCGACACGATCAGGGGCAACGCCGACTCGTGGACGTCCAACGTGTCCCCGGATCCCTCGGTGGAGTGCCGCGCCTTGGTGATGTCGATCCACGTGGGCCGGCCGCGCCACCATCCGATCTTGAGGTAGAAGTCGTGCTCGTGTTTGTCCTGGTCGATGATCGTGAACTTGTGGACCAGGGTCTGCACTCCGTCCCTGCCGAACGCTTCCGCGACGCGGTCCCAGTACATCATCGTGATCGCTCCACTCCCCAGGCGGCGCCGAACGCCCCCGTCGCTACCAACGCCACCACGGTGGCGATGCGCCACCCCCACAACTCCAGGTCGGCGCGTGCCGCCACATTGAGCCGGGCGTCGTGTTCCTTGTCCAGCAGATTGGTGATCGACACCAGACCGTTGCGAGTCGCAGCGTGCGTGTCCTCCCACACCTTGATCTGCAGCTGGAGGTTGCCGATCTGTTGCTCGAATAGCTGGAGCTTAGTTTCCATGCGAATCGCGTAGTACCACAGCCACCGGTAGTCGGTGATCAGGTCGCCCATCTGCGCCCACTGGTCCACGGGGAAGCACTTGTACTCCTGGTCCGGGCGGAACGTGACACGGCGCCCGTTCTCGTCCCTGGGTTCCAGGATCACCCCAGGTGGCACGTCGATCAGGTGGGCCGGTCGCACCCGATCCGCGTCGGTGTCGTCCACATTGGGCTGCGGCCCAGTGCTGGCGGTGTCGGCGCCGTGGACTACTTCTGCCGCGTCCTCAGTTGGTTCGTCCGCTGACGCCTGGAATCCCACGCTTGAGAATGCGATCCACGTCACGAATGCTGCGAGCGTTGCTGAGCGCATCGTGTATCTCCTTCCTCTCCCGGACGCTGTCCGCTATCTCCTCGTCCAGGACACGGACCTGCTCGCGCAGGTCGAACATCTCGGCCTCGAGCGCGTCGATGCGCTCCTCACGGTCCTTCTCGGCGGCATCCACGTCGGCCAGGATCTTGTCCCGGAGTTCCTGGATGTAGTCCGGGCCGTCGTCGGCCTGGGGCGCGTCGCACCTGTTGACGCCGAACGCGATCCCTGCCGCGACGATCACCACTGCCACCACAACGAACGCCAGCGCGGGCCAGGCCATCTTGAGCAGTTCCTTGGTCGGAATCGGCGGCACCATCAGAGTTCACCGTCCTCTCCGCCGCAGACCATCGTGCTTTCCAGCGCAGGATCAGGCGGCACGAGCTTGCGCCCGTCCACGTGCACCTCCAGGTCGCCGTTGAGCTTCTTCGGCACCCCACCGGTCAAGGCCATGGCACGGACGTACATATCCAGCTGGGCCTGCTTGCCGTTGAAGGCGAGCGCGAGGAACCCCATCGCCACCACGATGCCGGTCATGAACGCGGCCAGTGGCCACCCGAGATCCCGCTGGGTGAACAGGGCCACCATCGCCATCGCGCAGAACACGACCTCCATGATCAGAAACGCGATGAACTTCTTGCTGCGGAACCACTGCTTCTCGTAGGTCGCCGCCAGGTCCTTCCTTTCCTTGTCGGTCATGTCACCTCCAATCCGCGGGATACTGCCGCGGCCAGTCGCGATCCGGGTCGTGCCGGATCAGGTTGTCCTTGATGAAGCACGGCATCTTCTCGCGGGCGCACCGATCCGCGATCCGCGCCGCCGCCCCTGCGATGAACTGTCCCAGGGTTTTGTCCTGGGCCTTGCCGTCCTCCCGTTCCCACCCCACGATCCGATCGAGCTTCTTGGAACCAGTGCCAGTCTGGGCGCCGACGATGACCCAGTCCAGCCCGCGCAGGAAGAAGTCCTCGTCGAAGTCGGGGTCCATAAGCGGCTCCACGCTGACACCGAGCAACGGCCCACCCCGGGAGATGTACACCCGCTCCTGGAGTTCGCGGATCCTGGACGCGTCGTCGTTGGACGTGACGCTGACCCCAAGACACACGTTGCTCGGCCACGGTCCCTGGAGCAGGTTGTCGGGTCGCTTGGTCAACAGGACGAACCGGTGACGCGGCAGCTTCGCCGCGAACGCGACCAGCATCTCCTGGACCCACGTGTCCGCCGCCTCCTGGTGAGCGCCGCCGCGGCCGGTCCCGTCCAGGTACAGCCACGGCCCCGGGTTGGCCGGTTCGGACATGGAACCGAGGAACACGATCCTGGGCTTGGTGGCGCGGTCGAGGCGGTCGAGCTCGCGCAGCATGATGTGGTGGTGGTATGCCGGGTGGAACGGATCCCCAGTGCACTTCTCCACCTCGATGTACCTGGCCACGCCCCTACGCACGTTCGACGCCGCCGTCCCCCTCGCGTAGCAGAACGAGCACTTGCCGCGGCAACCGGTGATGAAGTTCACCGTCTCATCGCACCATTCGATCTTCGTCTTGGCCATCTTCTACCCCTTCCAGGCACCCCGTCCGCAGGGCGCGTCTCGCCACGAACCGTGACGACTTGTCGTTGGACTCGGCGGCGATCTCCCGCATCGGATCTGCCAGGAACTCGATCACGTTCGCCGATCGCCTGTTGGACCAGGCCAGCAACCAGTCGCGCTGCTCGTCCGGCCCAAGTGCCGCAGCCTCCGTGACCAACCACAGGTTGAGTTCCTCAAGGGCGCAGTCGGCGGGAGGCTCCACGTGGTCCAGTTCGGCCCGGCACCCACCGCTGCCATCGGACATGGCGCACCCGCCGCACCTGCTTGCCGGCAGCTTGCCGCGCTTCTGCTCCTCGAGGAACCGCATGTACTCCCTGTTGAGGATCAGGGCGTCCCGCTCGAACGCGAGGAGGACGTCGTCGCGCCCGTTCTTGATTAGGGCGCGGCGCTTTTGGTCGTTCTCCATGTGGCAGTCCAGGCACACCCTGGCCACCTCGTTGTCGGAAGGCTTGAGGCCCCGGCCGCCGTCGTCACCGAAGTGGTGAAGCTGGACCCAGGGGCGCGAGTTGCACAGGCAACACGGCACGTCGGCTGTGCGCTCGTGGCAGAACCGCAGGAACGCCTTGGACCGGTACGGCCTGGACTTGTGGATCACCATGTCCACCACCCGTCCACCCCGTTGCCGACGAGGCGCACCGCCCCCATCGGAGCCACGGCCAGCGGACCGGCGGCGCCGTCGATTGTTTCGCCTCCAGACGTGGCGATTGAGCTCGGTGCGACGGCCACGTTCTTGACCACGATCTGGCGGCCGATAGGGATCGACGTGGACAACGGCAGGGTGCCGATGATCCCCGGGTTGGCGAACACCACCAACTCCGCACCGTCCACGATGTTGCCGCTGGCCGCCATGGGCTGGATCGTGTTGAACTGGGCGCTGCCGCCGACGTTCTTGGAGTCGAGCCAGGCCGCGATCCCCTCCACCACGACGGGCCACGTCTTGGGTTCCGGTTCCCACGCGCCGCCAGTCGGCTGCGTCTCGCCGATGCTGTTCTCCACGTGGTCCCCGGGGGCACCGATCGCGATCCGCAGGTTGCCGTCGTCGGTCGCGTCGGCGACACCCTGGATCGCAGCTATGATGTCTGTTTTGGTGGTCATCTACTTCTACCCCTTCCGCCCGGCCGCTTCAGCGCGGCGGGTTGAGTTCGCGGAACGCCTTCTTGAACAGGTGGTTCCACACGCGCAGATCCGAGGCCGTGACCAGGCCCTCAGCGCCGAAAAACTTCTGGTCGATGTACTGGACGTCGTGGTCCATCGGCAGTTCCCCGTGGAACAAGCCACGCGACCACCGACCCACGACGGTGCCGCTCCTCGCCCCCATCTCTCGCGCCCACATGGTCACCGCTTCGTGGTCACCGTCGATGGAGGTGACGGACACGAGATGGGACACCGAGATCCCGTCGTAGCTGCGGGTCTTGGTCACCGTTTGCGGCGTTTCAGCCGCGGATGTAGCTCGAGGCCCCTCTGCTTCTTCGCCCTGGTCACCTGATCCACCAGACCGAGCAGGACGAACGCGATCAGTGGTATCCCCATCAGAATCAGCCACACCATCGGCACCTCCGCTGCAGATCGGGTGGTAGGCCTTCCCGTCCCGGATCCTGGCCTGTCCCTCTGGGATCTGGCCGAGACACGCCGCGCACGTGGACTGGTCCACAGGTTCCGGGGCCTTGGAGGGCACGGCCTTGCGGGTCAACTCCACCGCCTCGCCGTCCCCCATCTCGGCGACGACACGATAGATGCGGATCTTCTGGCGGCGGTCCGTTGACGGATCGGACGCGGCGAGCTCCACGCGCTGAACCAGGATCCGATCAGGCTCGACAAGCTCCGACGACTGGATCACCGCGTCGGGGTATCCTGGGCCGCCCTGGTAGGCGTCACCACGTTGCATCACCAGGGGCAGGTCGTACTCGACCGACCCGAACAGGTCCAGCCAGTTCATTGCTGCGCCTTCGCCGCCCTGCGCTTCGCCGCCATCGTCTTGCCGGTCTTGATCGGCCCCTCCTTGGCGCGGCCTCCCACGGTGACGGCCTTGCGCCGCTCGCCGAATCTGGCAGGTTTCTTGGCCACGGTCATGGCGATGTCCACGTCCAGGTCGCCGCCGCTGTGGACCACGCTGACGGACAGGACCTCGAACCCGCGTTCCGTCGCGGCGGCACTAACCCTGTCCTTCCAACCCTTGCGACGCACCAGGGCCTTGACCGGCGCGTCCAGCTCCACGCGCTCGACAAGGGTAGTCGCCCCGCCGCCGCGTCCCTCTGCGTCGTGGCGGTAGATCCCCACCACTGCGTTTTTCTCGGTCATCCGTACCTCCGCTTCCTATGTGGTCGTGAGGGATCGTAGATCGGGCACGACCCGTTGTCTTCCAGATGATCGCAAGCACGCTTTTTCTCGCGGCACACACCGCGCCCGGTGAGGTGGCGACATTCGATGTTGTCGTCCAACTTCTCCACCAAGCCGCGGATGTACCGCAGCACCGACGGCCCCAGGAAGACGTTGCGCTCCAGCTGATCGCGGTACTTGAGCAGTCGCTTGTGGGCCTGGCCGCCGGGTCGTGCCTGCTTGATCAGGCGGTCCACCGTTTCGATCAGAGGATCCGCCACGTCACTCCTCCCAGCTTTCGAGCGCCCTGTCGATCCTGGCGCGGTAGAACCGCACCGCGTCGATCCGCTCCCGCACCTTACCGAATCGGGCGCACTTGCCGTTCTTCTTGAGCGCGTTGGGACCGCCCGCGTACACGGACATGGGACCGATCCAGTCCGCGTCCTCCCACGCGAACTGGTCCCCGTAGACGCCGCCGGCGCCGTCCTGTTTGCACTTTGGGATCTGCGATGCGATCCAGCGCGTCCCCAGCAACACACAGAGGCGCGGGTTGTGAAGCACCTTCTCAGGTGAGTAACCGGCCAGGGCATTGCCGTGCAGTTGCATCAGGCACACCTCGCCCCTGCCGTTCTCCCCGTCGTTGACCACGTCCGGCGTCACCGACGATTCCTTGGCGATCCAGTATCCGACGACGAGGTGATCGTTGAGTGCGCCAGGCAACTGGCCGCCGATGTCGGTCGGCCCGTCCTGGTACATCCGCACCGCGTCCACCACGTACTCGGCGAACTCCGGGAACCGTTCACGGCGCGGATCCGTGTCCTTCGCGTTCTCGTCGTCGAACCACATCTCCCACAACTGGACGACCTCCTCGACCATCCGTTCCTCGCTGGGCATGTACTCGGGCTGCTCAACAGCCTCCACCGCCACCTCGAGGTCCAGGGCCGCCGCCTCGTCGCACGAGCAGCAGTGCTCGTCGATCACAAGGACCGGGGGTTGCTCCACCATCCAGGGGCGCGTCTCCGCCTCGCCGCGGTCCGTGGACCCGGCGAGCAAGAATACCGCCGCAACGATACCGATCAGGGCGTAGGTAAGAACGTGTCGCATGTTATCTCCTTCCGATAGGCCACCCCTCTGCGAACTGCCAGAAAAGGTGACCGACTCTTTCCTCGAACTTCTCCCACGGGAACCCGGCCGGGTCCCACTTGCGCTTGGAGCACTGGAGGTGCCCGATCAGGCCGACGTGATCAGCGTGGCGGCCGAACACCTCGCGCGGGATCTCGCCCTTGATGTTCCGTGGGAACTTGGGCGCCATCTTGAACATCTGCGCCAACTCCACGGCTGGGTTGAAGCCGACGTTGTACTTGCCGGTGCGGCGGCCGCCCAACATGCACACCGCTAACCAGATCCCAGCGGCCCACCTCGCCGTCGCCTCGACCTGGGGCTGCGGGAAACAGAACACCCGCTTCTTCATCCCCTGGAGCACCTGGGTTTCGACCTTGTGGGGCAGATTGCCGGTGCGCTTGCGGTTCGCCGGTGAGTAGTAATTGGGTCGCGCCGCCGCGTCGGGCCACAAACAGCACTCGGCCCCGACGCTGATCTTGTTGTGGACCTTGCCCGCGTGGAACGCCATCTCCGCGGCGTTGAGGAACTGGTAGATCCTGCCGTCGTCCTCGATGGCGAACTGAACGGACAGGCCCCGCTGGTTGTGGAGCACCTCCCGCATGATCGCCGGGTCGGCCCTGTCAGCGCCGCTGTGGTGGATCAGCACCTGGCGGATCCCCGCCACACCTCCGGGGCGCGACTTGTACCGCTTGCCCTGGATCACGCGGGTCCTGACCTTGCCGGTCTTCATGTCCTCGGTGGTGACCGTGACGCGGTTCTGCTCGTACTGGCCGAACCCGTCCTCCTCGTACCACTTGATCACCCTGGTGCCGATGTCGATCGCGGCCTCACCGATGATCAGCGCGTTGTCCGCGTTGAATGGTCCGCCCGCGAGCGCAATCTTCTTCGTGACTGGCATCGCGACATCCTCCTCTCTGGTTTCTACCGCCGAAGCATACCACGATCAGCCGTCGGACGGCGATTCCTGTCCCGGCCTGGATCCCTTGCGCACGATCTCGTCCAGGTCGCCTGGTCGTTGCGGCCCACCGGGGACGCGCCCCTGCGGCCCCTGACCGCGCATCGCCGTGTTGACCACGGACGCCAGCGCAGCGGTCTGGATCGCCATCTCCACCTGGATTCCGTACACCTCGGCCCGCGCCTTGGTGGACGCGATGGCCTCGATCGCGTGACAGTATCCCTCCGTGTCGTTGCGCTCCTGCATCGACTCGGCCAGCACCTCGAGCCGTTTGAGCTCGGGCGCGATGGCCGCGGCGATCCGGTCCTTGACCTTCTGCTCCATCGAGGACGACGCCTCCTGGGGCTGTTCCTTGTTCTCGGTGTTGTCGCTCACAGCTTCTCCCTCCTGTCCGCGAAGTGCGGCTGGTTCCACGGGTCGATCTCGTCGTAGTCGGGCGGCAGCAGTTCCACCACCTCCACCTCGCCGTTTGGCAAGACGTCGTCCACGGCGTCGTCGTACTCCATGCCGAAGTCCAGGGCCAACTCGGCCGGCTCAACGGAGATCCACGCGCACACCGCTGCCCGGTCACCGTTGGCGTCTATGGTCCGCTTGTCCCCGAGGATGCGGATCAAGTAGCCGCCGCCGCCGGTCCACTTCTCCACCAAGTCGGTCGGGGGCACCGACCCGTCGCGCACCACGAACTGTGGCACGTCCGTCCCCTCCAGGCCCGCGTTGATCGCCTCGGTGTTGTACTCCTCCAGGGTAGCCGACACGGCACGAAGCAGGCGTCCCTGGTCCGGGACCGGCTCCGGTTCCTCGTTCGTGTCCTCGTCGTGGTCCTGGTCCGGTTCCTCGGGAGGCTGCGGGGAATCTGCGTCCTTGTCCAGCCCGGGGATCTCCAGGGTCTTGACGTCGGCGCCGACCTGATCGGCTGTGAGGTAGCCCGACTCGTACGCGAGCTTGTCCCGGACGGTCGCCCGCAGGTCACGGATCTTGCGAGCCGTGGGTTCGGGCTTGGAGTCCTGTGCGGCGATCCGTTTCGCGTCCGCCTCGGCCGCCTCGCACGCCTCGAAAATCTGGAGCGCGTCCTGGGGGGCACCGGACAGGAAGTCGGCGCAGATCCACTCCAGCGCGTGGCCCTGCCACGTTTGTTCGCGGAACCGGTCCTCGCCGCACTGCATGATGCGGATCACCTCCATCGCCTTGTCGATCACGTCCTTCTGGTCACCCTTCATGATGCGGAACCGCAGGGTCACGTACTGCGCCCCGACGCCGCCCGTCCCGTCCCCAACCTTCTCCCCCGGGGCGTCTCCGGCCTCGTCCGGGGTGTCATCCGGCGTGATCACTGTGTTGGCCAGGGCGTACAGGACCTCCTGCTTGCCCACCCGCACCTGGGCCACGTTGCCCTTGACGCTCGCCCGCAGTCCGCACTTGGCGCAGACCAGGGAGATCGCGGTCTTGGTGCGCTTCTTGACCTCGTATCGAGTGGAGCCACACTGGCACGCCACGATCATCGACTCCATCGTGGGCTTGCCCGTCTTGGGGGGCTTCTCCGGGTGGTTGTCCTTCTTCTCCTCGGGCGCCGTGGTCGGCGCGTCCTTCTTCGCCGCCTCCTTCTTCGCCGGGGTCTTTTCCGCCACCTTCTTGGTGGCGCCCTTCTTCGCCGCAGGCTTCGCGGCGGCCTTCTTCTTCTTCTGTGCCTTTGCCATTCCTGTCCTTCTCCTTCCTAGTAGTCGTCCGTCCAGTGGCGCGGGGTATCCTGCGCCGGTTTCTCTCTGTCGTTGAAGAAGTCGTCCTGTGCGGGCGCCGGTGCCGCGTCGGGCGGCGGCGCTCCGTCGTGCTTGGGTGCCACGTACTTCCCGGACTTCTCGTCGGGGAATGGGCCGTCCCGGTCTACCTCCCATGACCGAATGTACATCCGAGTCATGTCCGACCACAACCTGATCGTGCCTGTCTTGCCGTGAGTGGCCTTCGCCACGATCAGCTGCATGTCCGGGTCCTCCTCGCAGCCTTGCTTGTAGTAGCCGCGGCGGTACACGAACCACACCACACGAGCAGCCTGCTCGATGGCGCCGCTCTGGCGCAGATCGTGCAGGGAAGGGCGCCGATCCCGGCGGTGCTCGACCTCGCGGTTCAGCTGGCACGCGAGCACCACGGGGATGTCCAGTTCCTTGGCGATGTCACGGCACCCCTTCGCCGCGTTCTCGATGCTGTGTGTCTGGTTGTCCCCCTTGTCCGTCAACTCCCCGAGGTGGTCCACCACGAGAAGGTCCAGGCCGTGCAGTTGCTTGTGGAGCGCCGCGATCTGGCCGATGCGCTCCGAGGACAGGCCCGGGGTGTCGTCAACCCACAGGGGCAACCCGTGGATCTTGTTCGCCGCCGACATGATCGGCCGCCAGTCGTCGGGGTGGACGGTCCGCATCATCAGGTCGTTGAGGTCCACGTCGGCGAACCGGGCCAGTTCCCGCATCGTCACGTAGCGCCGAGCGTCCTCGGTTGGAATGTACAAGGTGTGGCGCCCGTCGAGCGCGGCGTTGGTGAGCATGTTGAGGACGAACGCCGACTTGCCCATGCCCGGTCTGCCGCCGACGATGGTGAGGAGGCCCGGCCACAGGCCGCCGGTGAGGGTGTCCACGTTCTCGATACCGGTGCGGACCAGGCCCGGCGGCATCTTGCCAGTCTCCAGGTCGCTGATCAGACCCGCCAACTCCTCACCGATCTTGACCGGTCCTTCCATCGCCCCAGTGGTGGCCGCGATGGTGACCGACTTCCGTGCCGCGGCCAGGTACTCGGACACGTTCTCCACGCGCCCGAATCCGCGAGCCACAATCTCCTGGGCCGCGTAGATCATCCGGCGCACCGCCGCCTGCTCCTTGACGATCTTGGCGTAGTGCTCCACGTTTGCCACCGTCGCCACCGAGTCGGTGAGTTCCCCGATGATCATCGGGCCGCCGATCTTGTCCAGGTCCCCGCGCTTGATCAACTCGTTGCCCAGCGTCACCGCGTCGATCACCGATCCGGCGCGGGAAAGCTCGAGCATTGCGTTGTAGATCCTGCGGTACGCGTCCACGTAGAAGTCGGACTGGTCCGAGATGGCGCCGCCGACGATGGGCAACGCGTCGTTGTTGAGCAGAACCGCGCCGAGACACGCCCCTTCTGCTTGTTTGTCGTAAGGTGGCACTCGTCCCTCGATCACCTCACTCCTCCTTTCCCACGGCGGGTGGAGCGCACTCTCTCCTCCAGGTCCGTGCCGTGTCTGTATTGGTCGTCGTCGCTGCGACGGGCCGGTTTATCCTGGTCCCGCACCGCAGCGTTCCAGATGAATCGCCCGAGATCGCGCTTTGCCTTGCGCGGGTTTGCGTAGGTCCACCCAGCGAGCTTGTTGACCAGGGCGGCCACGTCCACGTTGGGACAGGAGTCATCGAGCTTGGCCGCAAGGCCGACGCCGCGCTTGTTGCCGATGTTCTCCCACATGGTCTGTTCGCCCGCGCCAGGCACGGTGAACTGGACAGTCTGCATCGCGTGGTAGATCGCCCGGAGCCTGTCCGATGCCCCGGGAGGTGGAGGTGGAGGACCAGGATCGCCGAGAGGGAGGGAAGGCGGATCCCGCCTGACCTCACCACCTCTCTTCCCTGATCCTGATCCTGATCCCTGATCCTGATCCTGATCCTGGCTTCCCAAGGGTGGGACGTGACCCTTCTCAAGGGGTGGCACCTGACCCTTCTCAAGGGGTATCGGATCCACCGTCTGCCAGAACGCGGCCACGTCGGCTGCGATCTTCTCGGGGTGACACGCGACGCACAGGAATTGCAGGTTGGTCACGTCGTCGCTGCCGCCCAGGATCTTCGCCACCACGGTGTCCACTTCCAGGTCCTCCGTGGCGCCGCACCTGGCGCACTGGTTGCCGCTGCGCTTGATCAACTCGCGCATCGTCGAGATTTTCGGCCGCCAGCGATAGGCTTTCGGACGGACACCGTGCAAGTGATAGGCGTCACGGTACTTGGCGATGAACAGGGGCACCAGTGGTGAGACGATCCTCTCCAACTCCCTCACCACGGCGGTGCGCCGGTTGTCCTTCGGCGCGAGCTCCTCCGCGACTTGGAACCGCGCCATCTCGAGAACGAACACGGTTTCGGTGTCGTGGTCGTAGACGCAGAACCCCATGTCGCAGAGTCGCGCCATCGCGTCGGTCACGGCACCGATCGCCAGGCCCGTGTCCTGGGCGATGTACATGATCGGGCAGTAGTACAGGCCGGTCATTGACGAGTGAGGGGACGTGATCAGATAGAGGGCCAGAACCTGCGCGTCCCGGTCGTCGCGCAACTCCTTGCCCGTGTCCCCGATCCAGAACCGGCCCGAAACTATGGAGTAGTCGCGCATCGCCTAGTTTTTGCGGCGGCCGCGGCCCGTTCCGTTCTTCTTGGCTCCTCGGCGCCCACCGGATTGGTCACCGTCCCCGAAGAAGTCGTTCTTCTGCTTCTGCTGCTCGCGCTCGAACTCCTCGGCCTCGGCCCGCTCCCTGGCCAGGATCTCCTCCTGTTCCTCCGGGGTGGGTTCGTCGCCAGGTGCCTCAGATTGGTCCATGCCGTCCTCGTCGTCGGGACCGGGGTCCTGGTCGGGTTCCACGTGAGTGTCCTCCTCGCGTGGGGCGTCGTCCACCTGCACACCCGTCTCCGCCAGCATCTGCTGCTTGAGGCTGCCCATCCTGGTCAAGCTCACCCCCTGGGCCGCACCGTCGCCGGCGGCGGTGGGCTGGTCGTCGGCCTCGATGGAGGTGCCGACCACGTTGGTGGCCACATCGGCGAGGGACTGACCGCGCCCGGACTCGGCAAGGCTGATCAGGGCCGCGGCCTTGTCGAACTCGGGGGACAGGTCCCAGAACTTGGCGGACCAGCGGACAGCGGTCTTCTGCGCCATCGCCTCGATGTAGGTGATCCACGGGACGCGGCGGATCGCCGCGGCGTTCATCTCCTTCTCCGGCTCGTTCTCCTTCCACCGCTTCCAGAACACCTCGGACCCGTCGTCGCGCCGCTCCACGCGGATGTTCTTGTCGGCCAGGACCCGGTCCCGGTGTTTGAAGATCGCGGTCATGGGGTACGGCTGGCCGAAGTCGTAGAACCCGTCGTGGTAGCGGAGCGCGGCGTATACCGCGACCATCTTGCCCCGTGGCTTGCGCACGTCCCACGTGTGATTGAGGAACGGGTCGCTGCCCAGCTGGTGGGCGAACGAGTCGTGCTCGTGGACGATGATCGCCTCCACCTTGCGGACCAGGGGGTCGCGGCGGGCCAGCTTCATCAGGCCGCGGTACTGGACCTGCAATTGTGTCAGGCGCTGCCACTGCCAGGAGCCGTCGTCGGCCTTGTACTTGGACGACCTGGACTCCAGGTAGGCCTCGCCCAGCGGCCCCTCGAACCGCACGCCCAGGGTGGCCGCCTCCAGGACCGCGCCCAACGTGGACTCGGGGACGGCGTTGAGGACGTCCTTGTCGCTGCCGATGTGCGTCAGCGCGGAGTTGATCCACGCGTCTGTGCTCATGCCGTCGGGCAGGGACTCGTCGATCATCTCCCTGATCCCGGCCGACTCGAGCCAGCCTTCGATCTTGCGGTAGTTCGGATGTGCCATGTGCCTCTTCCTTCCCGGGGCTGCGCCCCTACTGTAGTTTGCCCGCCACGGCATCGGCTGCTTGCTCGATGGCGGCGCGTATCTCTCCCAGTTCCATCTCCAGCATCGCCGCGTACAGGTCGGCCCTGGCCCGCAGCTCGTCGAACGCCTCCACGCCGGCCTCCAGATCGAAGTCGGTGGTGGCGAACTCCTGGAGTTCCTTCTGCACGGTCATGACCCCGGCATCCGTTGCCTCGTCGCCCGTCTCGGCGCGGTCCTTCGGCCCGAAGTAGCGGAACGACTTGTACGGCTTGCCCTGCACCTCGTACTTGGACAGGTCCATGTTCGGGTGGTCCGCCTGGAGGGCCTTCTTGTCGAACACCTTACGACCTGCCTGCTCCCTGTGAAGGAATTTGTGGCGGCCGACTTGGACCGCGTCGATTCCGGCCTCGCCCATGACGTCCATGATCATCGCCTTGGCTGCGTCCATTGCCCGCTTCGCCGCGAGCTCACGCTCCTTGGCCAGCTTGTACGTGTCCACCGCGTCCTTCCACCCCTTGCCGTCCATCTGCTTGTAGACGGTCTTGCCGGCCTTCTTCGTCTCGGGCTGCTTGAACGCGACCGCCGCCGGAGGCACGTTCTTCTCCACGTGCTCGCGCCAGAACCTGCGGGCGTTGTCCTGGAGGATCGTGCTGACGTCCGGGTCCAGGGGCAACTCCACGACCTGCAGGGCCACGTTCTCGCACTCGTAGATCACAACCCTGGTGCCCTTGATCTTGCCCTTCCACTCGTCACCCAGGTACGGCAGGGTGCACACGTTGGCGCAGTGGGCGAGGTGGGCGGACTGGATCATGTAGTAGTCCCGGATCCCGCTGGTGCGGAACGAGTCGGCGACCCGCTGCATCGGGGACTTGATCTCCAGGACCCACCCGTCGGCGCACAGTCCGTCGAAGTCGGCGAACATCGGCGAGTCTGGGTCGTCCACCTGGAAGCCGTGGTAGCGTTCCTGGTCTGTCTGCGGCGCGTACACCTTGATGCCCGACTGCGCCTCGTACATGGCGGCGGCCAGCGGCTCGTAGGTGTTGCCACGGCGCAGGTGCGGGTTGTCCTCCTCGGCGGCCACGTCCTCGGCGGTGATCGTCCGCTTCTTGGAGATGTACAGGTCCACCGGGGTCTTCTTGAACACCTCTCCCAGCGCCAGGATCGGCGAGTCCGAGGATCCCACTCCCCGCTGCCTGCCCTGGAGCCACTTGACTTTCTCTGCGATGTTCATCGCTACTCCTTTCTACGCGAGGCCCGGGTATGGGTCCTCGTGCCGCACGAACGCGGCTACCTCGTCCGTCCCACCACGGTGGGAACACCCTTTCCGATACGGGCACTGGGACCCGTGACCACGACACGCCGCACCGTTGCGCGGCCAGATCCGCGCCGACCTGTGGTGCTCCTCCACGCCGATCAGCGCGTGGACGTCCGCGACCCACGCCTTGACGGCCTCCACGGTGGACTCCACACCGACACGGTACGCGAACGTCTCGCCGCGGCCGATGATGCGCTCGAGCGCGGACGCGCACCGCTCGTTCTCCACGTCGGGATCCAGCCCGTTGGCGCGGACCGTCGCGTTCCACTGCTCCAGGGACGTGTCACACGCCGACCTGGACATGCCGCCGACGCCCGAACCGTTGCACTCGCCGCACTGCTTGGTGACCACCTCCCCGTCCTCGTCCTTCCGTGACGGGATCGTTCCCTTGCCCTTGCAGTTGCGGCACTTGATCGTCTCGGGGATCGCCGGGGCCTTGGTCCGCACCACCTCCACAGTGGCGGCGGTGATCGTGGTTTCCGCTGCCTTGGACGCGATCCACATCGCAGCGGCGAGCCACTGGTCGAGTTCCATGTCGTCGGCGACGGTCTGGGGGTCTGTGGTGGACGTGAACTTGCGGACCAGGACCGCCGGTCCCAGCTGGCCACGGTCCAGGACCCCGTCGATCCTGGCGGCGTAGGTGATGTCACCGAGGCCCAGCGGGAACTCGACCACCCTGTCCACGAGGGGGCGGCCGGTCTTGTCCACCATGAACTGCGGGTCGGAGATGCCGCCGAGGGTGTCCCCGTAGTGGGCCAGGATCCGCATCGCCTCGTCGGCGATCTCCTCGATGGTACAGGTCCACCGTTGCGCCTCGTCGCGCCCCATCTCACCGACCATCCGCAGCAGTTCGTGTCTGTACGCCATGACCACCGCGTCCGCGGCGGCCCGGGTCCTGATCGCGCTCAACCCGCGCACCACGGCCCGATCCCGCTCGTGGAGTGCGTCGGCGAGCACCGACTTGATCCTGGGCGGCCACGGCGCGTGGCGGCGCCCTTTCAGTCTCCAGTTGTCCTCGTACTCGATGCGGAACCTGCGCGGGCACGTGGCCAGCGTGGTCAACATCGTCCTGGTCCGCCTGTTGGGCGGCCGTGTTTGGTTCTCCAAGTGCCTCCTCCTTTCGGCCAATGGCTGCGGCCTACTGGGCGTCGGCGTCCATCGTCGGCATGAACGCCTCACCGTACTCGTCCGGGCTGACCTCCTCCAGAATCTCGTCCGTGCCCACGTGGAGCGCGGAGCAAATGTCGCGCAGGAGCGACGCCTTGGGGTCGCCGCGTTGGAGGATGTCGTGGAATCCCTGGGGGGTCTTCCCGACTCGCTCTGCAATCTCCCGCAGCGTCAGGCCGCGGCGCTTGCACAGCAACTCCACACGCGCCTTGAAGTGGTTCACCTTCGTTCCCATCTGCACCTCCCGTTCAAAGGTTGTAGACACCGATCTGTTCAACTCTGTACATAACACGGTTGTTTTGACGCGTCAGTGTTTTTCGTGACTATTTGTTGCGCCCGTACGACGCGGCGTGGGTTTCGAGGATCCGGGCCGCAGCAACCAACGCGGCTCGACCGATCGCGGTGTTCCCGTCACCGTCCGGCACCACCGACTTGGGGTCGATGGCGCGGACCAGCTTGGCCGCTCTGGCCAGGCCGCGGCGGACGTGGTGGGCGTCGGTGTGGGACTCGGTGCTGCCCTTGATCGCCAGGCGCAAGTGACCGGCGTTGGCGCCGCCGCCGAACGTGTCCCCGAGGCCGAAGTCAAGTCGGGATCCGTTCTCGGTGGTGAGGCAGATCGTGATCTCCCTCCCGTCCTCGGTGTGGCGCACATCCGGTTCCAGGGCGCGGATCCGCACGCCAGCGAGCGCCTCGTTGAGGTCCGCCAGTTCCCTGTCCAGAGCATCGATCATGGTGCCCGTGGTGTCCACCACTCCCTGGTCCGTGTCGGTGTCCGGGCACGGCGGCACCGCGTAGCCGTACCGCATCACGTTCGCCCGGTGCTCGTCGCAGAACACGGCCTGGCCCGCCACCTTGTCGCACCCGTCAACGGCGCAAGGAGTGGACCCGGACACGGGGAACGGACCGCACAAGGCACGGCGCTGGTCCGGGGTCAACGGCCTTTCCCGTGGTTCCGTGTCGGTGTCTGGGACCGGCGCCATGGCGTGCTCGGCCAGCCGATCCGCGACCCGCTCCAGGGCGCCGATCAGCCTGGGCACGTCCGCGTCGTAGAACTTGGCCCCTCTCCTGGTCATGTGAAACGGTGTTCCAGTCATTGTGTAACTCCCTCCTGGTCAGTGATTCCGTTGCTACTAAACTACCCTGCGCCACAGCAGGCCCTCCAGCAGTGGACGCTACTGGCTCCCTTCACCGGCACCCCTACTAGCGAAGAAACCGGAGCAGCGTCCACTGCGGGAAGGCCTGCTGTGTGCTCTGTACGTCATTGATCGTGGGGTCCCTGGGGTCCCATGATCCACGTGATCAGGGCGTCCCCGTCGATAACCCGGACCATGACAGGACCCCTGCGGTCCAGCGCGTGGAGAGCGGCTCCCATGCCCACTCCCAGACCATACACAACCCTCCCGTGGTCCTCGGAACGGACTGGGGACCCGGCACGGACCGCCCGGAGGTACTCCCCGAACGCCTCGTATATCCGGGTCGCCCCGTCCCTGTCCTTGATCTGCTTGTCCCGGATCAAGTCGGCCAGCGCGTCCATCCGACGGGCCGCGTTGCTGGCTGCGAATTGATCCGGCGGTCGCTTGGTTCCCATCGGCCTCACACCTTCCCGAAGAGGTGGTGCATGTCCCGCTCGTCCGCCATCGCGTCCCGCAGCACCACCGTCTCGTCGCTGAACTGCTCGTTGATCTCGGTCCTGGTCGCGGACCCGACGAGGATCGAGTTGCACGCGAAGTCCAACTCGTCCCGGTCCCGGTTCCACTTGGCCAGCCACTCGTCGGTGACCCTGGCCCGCCCGTCCGTCACCATGACGATGTCCGCCTGCTTGAACTCGCCCTGCTCGCGGATAACCTCGACGCACCGGTCCAGGCTGTCCATGAAGTTGGTCCCACCGTCGGCGGCGAAGAAGCTCACCGCGTCGGTGATCGCCTCGGGCGTCATCGCGTCCTTGCCGGGGAACTGGTCCACCCGGAGGACGCCGTGGCCGAAGTGCACGATGGCGAAGCCGCGGTTCTGCTCCTTGGCAACCTGCATGAAGGCCAGGCAAACGGCGGCGGCCCACACGTCGGCGTCCCCCGCCCCCATCGAACCGGAGGAGTCGAGGCACATGATGATCGGCCCCTTGTGGTCCTTCTGCTTGTCGGCCTTCTCGGTGCAAGCGAGGGAACGCTCCGCGTACTTGGCGGCGAAAACGTGCCTCATGCCCGGGGTCCCGTAGACCAACTCCCGGAAGCACAGGTTCCCAAGGTCGTTCGAGAACCGGCGGCCCACCCGCTCGCCCGCGCCCTTGCGGGGCTTCCGGCGCTGCTGGTCACTGGCGATCCTGCGGAGGCGTCCGGCCAACTCCGCGATCTTGCGGAGGCGGGCGTTGTCGTTCACCACCTTGGCCAGTTGGTTGCCCACCGCCATCTGCGCCTTCCTGCCGCTGTGCACGTCCAGGCCGATCCCGTACGCGTCGATCATCGCCTGCATGGCCGCAATCTGGCCGTTTGCGTTGGCGGCGGCGTCACGGAGTGCCTGGCGCACCTGGGTCATGTCCAGCTCCTCGGCGGCACCCTCGGCCGCTTCCCGCTTCTCGCCCATGCCCTCCAGGACCTCGTCCAGGGTGTCCTCGATGGCCTCGCACTCCTCGTCGTCGCCCCGCTCCTCCGCGTCCGCCAACAGGCGCTCCAGGTACTCCACCACGTCGGCGTCGCTACGCACGTCCTCCACCGGCGTGGAGGGTGCGGTGACCTTCCGCAGCAGGTCGTCGATCATCGAGGAGGTTACCATCCCGGCCCACGTGTCGTTGCCCACGGTCTGTGCCCGCAGGTCCGCCACCTCGGGAACCTCGCGCATCGCCGCGTCCAGGCGTTGGAACACCTCCGAACCCGCGGCCGGCTCCTCGAGCCGCTCCGGCGTGTCGGCGTGGAAGAAGTGGAACATCTCGGCGGCCCAGTCCGGGAACGCCTCGTAACGGTCGCGCCCGTCGGCCTCGGCACGGGCCGCGTTCTGGTCGGCCAGCGTGTGGTCGTTCCACAGGTGCCGCTGGAACTCGCTGGGCCGGTATATGAGGTTGTGTGTCGTCATCGTCCGTTCCTCCTACAGGCTCGCCGGGCGGAACATGGTGATCTCGCGGCCCCGGTCCACCAAGGCCTTGATCGCGCTCTCCACCACGTCCACGGCCTCGTTGACCTGCTCGTTGTCCTCGCCCACCTTGTCCACGACCTCCATGATCGCGTCGCGCCGCCCCGCCAGCTTGCCCTGGATCTCGCCCAGGACCTTGGTGGCCGCGGTCTTGGTGAGGGTCCCGGTCTTGATGTCGTCCAGGGTGGGCAGTTCGCGCATCGCGATCCGCACCCCGTCGATGATCGAGGTGGCACGGGCACCGTAGGGGTCCGCCGCGTTCCCGATGGTCTTGAGGAGTTCGGGGCGGCCGTCGTGGGTCTTCCAGATCACGTCGGCCAGGACCAGGAAGTCGCCGGGCTGCACCGTGGCGTGGCCGTTGACCACCGCCCTGGCGCGTACCAGCTTCGGCGCCTTGCCGATCCACGTCCGGTCACTGGCCGTGAACCCCGCGTCCTCACAGGCCCGCTTGACCGCCAGGAGGATCTTGGCCTCGTCCAGGCCCCACGGGACCGCGGCGGCCGCGTCGCGGAGCTTGTCCAGATCGCCGCTCTCCATCTTCGCGGTGATCTCGGCCGGCCCGTCCACGAGCAGCTTGAGGAGGGCGTCCTGGTCGCCGATGTAGTCCAGCCAGAACTTGACGGCGAAGCGGTCGTAAAGGGCGTCCAGGCTGGCGTCCTCGGGGTATTCGTTGCTCGCCCCGATCACCGTCTCCAGGGGCAGGTCGATCATGTCCGCGCCGTTCCGCATCTTGCGCTGCTGCATGGCCAGGAGGAACCCGTTGAGGAGGGCGGAGTTGGACTTGAAAATCTCGTCCAGGAACCAGACTTGCCGGTCCGGGGCGCACCCGTCAACTCGCCGCTGGTAGCGGTCCTCCTCCATCATTGCCTTGGCCGAGAACATGCCGAACACCTCCTCCGGGGCGGTGTCCTTGGTCAGCTGGATCTCGAAAAACGAGGACTCGATGCAGCGGCTCAACGCCTCGGCGAAATCGCTCTTGGCCGTCCCGGGAGGTCCCAGGAGTAGGCAGTGGTCCTTGGCCAGAAGGGCGGTGAGGACGCCGTCCACCGGCCCGCTGCGCTCCACGAACCTGGCCTTCAACTCGCGCCGGATCGCCTGGAACCGCTCGGCCGCCGTGGTGGTCTTGTTGGTCTTGGTCTTGGTCATGGGGGTGCCTCCGTTGCTGTGGGCCGTATCGGCCCGGGTTTGTGTGTCGTCCATCCTGTCTGCATACTTCGTCATTACCCCTTTATAATACATATTTCAACGTACCGGTCAAGTTTTTTTGTAACAATTTTGTGTTTCCTATTACGGGTCACGGCCTTTCATGATCCGTCACGTGCGCGTCCCTGCGCCACCCGCTGCTGGCCCTGGCCCGGGGTCCTCACCGAGGTATTGACCCGGTCCAGAACGTCCAGCTGGCTGGATTTCAACGCTGCGGCCCTGTGCGGCCCGTCAGGCCCCGTTCTCGCCGGGGGGTCCTGGGATATGGGTCCACCCCGAAAAGTCCAGCACGACCAGGAGCAGTGGACGCTGCGGCCATGCACAAGGGGCACCGACTCGGGGCGGATCGTGGCACGGTCTGGTGACTCGGTGACCGGAGAGAACGCCGCCCCCGTGGAGGGGGCGACGGTGGGGCGGGGTTGCTGGGTTGGTCGGCTAGGCGGTCTTCTTGGTCTTCTTGGCGGCCTTGCGGCCCTTCCCGGCGGTGATCTCCTTCTCCTTGGCCGCGGCCTCGCGCTCGCGCTTCTTCGCGGCACGGGCCTTGTCCTTCTCGGCCTTGGCCTCGGCCTTGGCACGGGCCTCCTCCTCGGCCTTGATCTCCTCCTCGGCCTTCTTGCGCTCCAGGGTGGCCATGACGGTCTTGGCGGCGGCGTCCACCTTGGCGGTGAGGTCGTCCACGAGGGTGCCCAGGATGCTCTGGAACAACTCGGCGCGGTTGCGGAGGGTGTCGAACTCCTCGACCCGCTTCTCCAGGGTGTTGACCCGGATCGTGTTCCACCCCTCGGCCTCGTACTGCTCCAGCTGTGCCGCCAACTCGCCCAGCTGGGACTCGAGGCCGTGCCGGGTCGCCTCCTGGAGGGACTCGATCGTCTCGGCGGTGTCGAAGCACGGGATGATCACGGTGGTCTGCTTGAGCATCTTCATGAACCCGTTCCAGGCGCGGACCTGCTCGGCGTGCACGGCGGGGACGAACCAGAGGCCGCCGTGGGGCAGGGACGGGACGGCGTGCCAGTTGCGGAACGCGAACTGGAAGGCGCTCCGCACGTCGCCGGTCAGATACGTGTAGGCCAGCTCCTCGTAGGCCTCGCGCAGGGCAACCGCCGCGGGGTGGGCGGGGTCCTGGAGCTTGAGGCAGTCCTTCGGCTCGGCGCCCTCGGCGTACTTGGCCCGGTCGAACCCGACCTTGGTCACGGTGGTGAAGGACGCGTCCTTCTTGCTGACCTTGTTCCCGGCGTCGTCCACGAGGTTGCGCTCCACGATGCTGTGCACGATCCGGTTCTCGTTGTCCTCGACCACCACGGCGTCCTCGACGCGGCACTCCTTCCGGCCGGAGTTGAAGACCAGGCTGATCGCCTTCTTGTAGCACGCGATCGGGGTGTTCTTGGGCAGGCGCAGCTGGTCCAGGATGCCGCACGCCGTGGCCGCGGCCTCCACGTCGGCCTTGAGGTGCGTCCCGGACAGGCTCCACCCCACGAGGTCACCGAGGTGCTTGCCGTTGTCCATCGAGATGGCCTCGGCGACCTTGCGGATCTTGCCCTTGGCCTCGATGCTGGGCTTCGGGGCGGCGGGCTTGGTCGTGTCCGGCTCGGGCGCGGCCTCTGGGGCGGGCTCGGCGGCGGGCTTGACGGCGCCCTTGGAGGGGGCGGGGCGGGTGGACTTGGTGCCCTTGTCCTCGGTGTCGGCGGGCACGGTGACCCCGGCCTTGCCCGGGTCCACGCCCCGGGCCTCCAGCTGGGCCAGGGTGATCGCGGCGGGCGTGTTGTCGCACCCCAGCGCCTTGGCGGTGGCGGCGGCGTACTCGGTGGCCACCTTGTCCATGTCCCCGGACTTGGCGGTGGCGATGGCCTTCAGGTAGGCACGGGCGAGCTTGCGCGTCTCGGCGTCGAACACGTCGCGGGCGCGGCTGATGGCCTTGGCGTTACGGGTCATGGTCTTGATCTCGGCGTTGGTCATTGGGTCCTCCTCGGGGCTGTGCCCCTTGTTTGGGTTTACTGGACGGCAGCGGTTCGCCGTATCCCCGTCCAGTCGCTGCAATGTCAATATACTCACCATCACACTCATTCTACAGGTTTCAAGTGCTGCGTAAACATTTTTTTTTAAAATAAATCACTTTCTTTATTCATGAGTGTTTACCTTTACTTGGCCCACCACTGGAAAGGGTGCTCTACGGGAGGCACCACTCCTGGAGTGCCAGGAACCCAGGCGGCAGGGCCGCGGCCAGTTGGTCCAAGGGAAGCTCGCCCTCCACTGGGGCGCGGTCGGGGTCCGGCGCGAACTCGTCGATCAGCGCGGCCAGGGAGGACTCGGTGGCACGTGGGACGGCATGGATCGCCAGTGCCGGGTCCTCGTGGAGGATCATCGGGTCCCCCCGTGGACGATCTCCTGGACCTCCCATGCGGCGATCTCGTCCGTGACTTCGCGGCGGTGGAGCTCGGCGCGGCGCTTCTCCCGACGTGCCTTGTCCAGCCGCTTCTGGACGCGCTCGAGCGCCACGTTGACGGCGGCGGCCCGTTCCAGGTAGATGCGGAAGGCCACCATGCCGTGGCCGAAGTCGTACACAATCTCCCGGCGGCGCCGCAGTCGCTTGCCGGCGGCATCGGTCCGGCTCAGGATCATGGTGAACCGGTCGTAGCCGTCCCGTTCCACGTCCTCAACAACGCACCGGCGCACTCGGTTCTGGCCCGTGACCTGCCACAGCACGGTGCCCACCTCGGGAACGCCCGCGGCCGCCATCTCGGCGGCAACCGCGTCCAGGTTTGTCTCGTTGTTATTCGTCATCGTCATCCTCCTCATTGATTACCGTGCCGCACGCCTCCGGTCCTTCCCACGGTCCCCAGTGGCCAGTCTCGGTGACCCAGCGGGCCAGGTCGGGATAGGTGTAGCGGAAGCACTGGTCCGGGTCGATGTTGCCGAGGGCGTAGAACAGCGGCCGCGGCAGCGTGTTGCCACGGTCCACGTCCACGCACATCACCAGGGAATCGGCGAACGGACCGCCGCCCTCGATGTCCACGCTGAACTCGATCCAGGCGTGGCCGTACTCGATGAACGGCGGCACCTGCAGTGTGGGCCGACCGTGCACCAGGGTGTACCCCGCGTGCTCGCCGTGGAAGGCCTTGTCCATCAGGAACTCGCCCGTCGCTTCGTAGCAGTTGCCCGTCGCTTCCATCTCAGTTGCCCTCCTGCCAGATCCCGCACCGGCGCAGGTAGTCGATGGCGGCGACCTTCATCTCGGTCCACGTCTCGCCACCGAACTCCCCCGGACCGATCCCGCCGTAGGCGTCGGCCAGGAACTTGATCGTCTCGTACACGAACCCGTCCCCCTGGTCGTCCTCGTCGCGCTCTATCGTGATCTCCACGTTGGATGGGCCGTAGTATTCCGCGCCCTTGGGACCGCAGCGGAACGTGTCCACCTGGACGTCGTAGGCCATCGCACGGATCTTCGCGGCGAACCGCTCCGCCGCCTGCTCCAGCTTGCCGATTGCAACCGCCATCTCAGCACCTCCCCGCCCTGGCGAGCGTGTTCTCGACCGCGGCCGCGACCTCCCGGGGCTTCCTGACCCGCAGGATCACCGACGCCGGGATCCACCGCACCTCGCGCCGACGGGCCGTCTTGACCGGGCGCAGCTTCTCGTCGTAGCACCGCACCGGCCCCTCGGACTCGTCGAGCATCTGGTTCCACTCAGCCGCGCCGGGCCGCACGATCCCGACCTTGCCGTTGCGCGGGTTGACCGGCTTGGCCACCGTCTCCCACGTGGGCTGTGCGTTGGAGTAGTTCACCAGCACCTCGTCCCCGGCCTTGACCTCGCCCAGGTTGGCGGCGAGCTCCATGCGCCGCTCCACCCTGGACTCCTTCCGGGCGTCCTCCTTGGTCTGCGTGATCGCGTGGGCGTCGATCGCGTTCTGGACCACGTCCTTGGTCCAGTGGCCCATCGGCGCCTTGAGCAGGCGCTCGCCGATCACGGTGTACCCGAACGTGCGGCCCGACGCGATCATGGGGGCAAGCTGGTACTCGACGCGCCCCTTGTTGCGGCCGCGGCGGATCATCCTGGTCCCCACCACGACACAGTCCACCTTGCCCCGGCGCCCGTCCAGGCACACAACGTCGCCGATCCTCTTGGTCTTGGTCGTCATCTCACTCACCTCCTCGCGCCCGCCCAGGGCGCGTGTCTGCGTTACCGGTTGGCGATCACGTGGTCGGTCCACGCCTTGTTCACGTCCGCGACGATCCTGCCGAACTCTGCCGCCGCCTCCTCGTAGTCGTCGTCCAGGATATGGCTCAGGACCAGGGACTTCAACCGCTCGTCGTAGGGGTCGGGGTCGAACCCGCGCATCTCCTCCGCGTCCTTCATCTTGCCGAACGCCTCGCCCACCACTGTCAACGCCGCGGCGCGGTTGCCGTCGCAGTCCTCGAGGGTGGCCTCGATCAGCGGGGGCACGTCGTAGTCGGGGGCGTCCACGGTCCGCGCCACGCCGGCCAGGATCTCCCTGGCGGCGACGATCAGGCGGTCCGCCTCCTGGACCTTGACCAGCAGGTCCATGCGCTTGGTCTTGGCCAGGCCCACCTCCACGGCGGTCAGGTCGGAATAGGTGGCCTGGAGGCTGCGGCACAGGCCCGCGATCCGGTCGTAGTTCGTGTCCTTGGTTCCCATCTCTGCCTTCCCTTCTCGCGGCCGCCCAGGCCGCGTGTCTGTGAGGTTCCGTGTCACCTACTTCATCTCCCAGGCCGTGAGCTTGCCCAGGGCCGCGTCGGTCCACTTGATCTCGGCCTCGGGCGCGTCCTCGCCCTCCATGATCGCCATCGCCGCGTCCAGGATGTCCGCGTCCAGGTCCCGCACGTGCACGCGCTTGGCGATCCGCTCGGCGTCCGGTCCGAAGATGTCGAAGTCCGCGTCCACGTCGTTGAACTGGCGGCACTGGTCGGCGTCGGCGTACACATCGGTGCTGCCGCACTCCCACCGGCACACCACCACGGTGAACCGCTCGGCCTCGGCCTGCTCGATGCTGCCGCGGATCATGGCGATCGTGTCGGTGAGGGTGTTGAACTCCACCGCCATCGCTGTGATCTTGGCCACGTCCACCCGGGGGCACTCGACCCGGTTCCCAGCGTCCCCGCGCACCGTGCGCAGGGCATCCTCCACGTCCTCCATGACCCCCTCCAGGGTGTCCCCCAGCATGGACGCCAGGGACAGGCGCCGGTTCGTGAGGGTGTCCAGGATCTGCTCCATCTGCTTGGTGTTCTCGTTCATGGGGTGCCTACCTTTCCGGCCCCGCCCAGGGGCCGCGTCTGTGTGGCCGTTGGCCACTAGTTGCTCTCCGTGTTGAACGACCCGTCGAGGATCGCCTTGGCCATTTTCCGATACCGCTTCAACGAGCGGCGGGTGTTGCGGCGAATGTGCTTGATCGCCTCGGGACCGGCGAACCGGGTCACCGGCGTGTCCTGGCGGGTACAGTTACAGGACCGGCACGCGGTCACGAGGTTGTGCTCGGAGTTGGTGCCGCCGTCCGCCTTGGGCTTGACGTGGTCCAACGTGACGTCGGTCGGGTCGGCGTCGCGCAGGTCCGCGAGGCAGTACAGGCACCGGAAGTCGTCCCGGAGGTAGATCGCCAGGCGCTTGTCGCTGCGGATCCACTGGCCTGCCGGTTGGTGCGGGGATCGTGCCCTCTTTCGCTCGCCGTTCGTCATCGTCCGTCCCTCCGTTTTCGTATCGTTCAACATAACCATCTCACCTTTATTATACAAAATTCCCTGTACAGGTCAATAAAAATCACTACTTACACAACTTTTTTAGAAAAGTGAGTGTTTACGACGACTTACATCACATAAAAATGGGACCCGCCAGGGGTTGGCCGGGTCACGAGGTGTTACCAGGCGGTAAAATCGGGACCCCTTGCCAAGGGGTGGACCAGGACCTTGCGGAGGGGGCGGCTGCCGCCGCGCGTCACATCGAGGTGAGAAGGTGGATCACGTAGCCGCTGGCCGCGACCGCGGCGCCGATCAGCCCGCCGACCCACAGGACCGGGCGCGGGATCTCGTAGTGTCCGTTGGCGGAGTTGCGGATCAGGCCGCGCTGCGGCGTGATCTGGCCCGTGGGGTCGTCCCGGAAGTCACGGACGTCCACGGCGTCGTCACTGTCCGATTCGGCCCGGCGCATCGCCTTGCGGCGAGCCGGACACCGATCCCCGTGGGCGTTGATCGCGTCGCTGATCCGATCCGGCAGCCCCTGGACCGTGGGCTGGAGTTCGTCGCGGATCTCGTGCCATAAGCCCCGCGTCGATTGCTCAAGCGCGGCCTGGGACTTGCCGATCTCCCCGACTTCCGACCGCATCCCCTTCACGTCGGACCCGACAGCCTTCATGGTGGCCGTGATCGACGCGAAGGCGGCGCTGCAGTCGGCCCGCATCGTGTGTTCTTCAGATTTACCGCCGGGCTTGAACGGCGGCGGTGAGTCGCTGGTGGTATGGGGCGGCACTGGGGACCTCCTTGACGCGCCTCGAGCGCGAGAGCGCGTTAGAAGGTCATCCACCCCGCCGGTGTCGCGTGGATCACCAGCTTGTCCCAGGCCACCACGATCGCCGCGGGGCCGCCCGCGCCGTCGATGGTTTCGCCGCCGTTGGGCACCACGTTGATCGCGGCCACGCCGGCGTTGCCCATCGCGTCCTTGATCACGTAAACCTTGCCCGGGGGCACGGTCGCCACTGCGGGCAGATCCACCTGGACCACACCACCCGTCGTGTCCACGTCCAGGATCACGTCGGCCGGCGCCGCCGGGTAGGGGGACATGCCGAAGTTGACCGTGGTCAACGCCATGACCCCCTCCACCAGCGACTGGACCGCGCTGTGGTCGGTGCCGTCACCGGTCCGGTGGGCGTCGTTCAGCGCGACGTTGGCGTGGTCGGAGCCGTCGCCCAGGGCGTGGGCGCGGTTGGACTTGACGAGACGGGCCGAGCTGAGGCTGAGCCAGCCCACGCCGTCGCTGATGAAGGCCGCACCTTCGTTGTTTGAGGCGATGGTAAACGCGGCGGCCACGCCGTCGATGGTTTCCGCGCCGTCGGGGGTCACCGCGATCTGGTTGGCGCCGGCGCCCTGGGTGTGGTCCAGGACGCTGATCACGCGCCCCGTGCGGTTCGCCGCCGAGGGCAGGTTGACCACGGACGGGCCGCCGATCCCGGTCGTGTCGACGAGGACCGCGTCCACGCCGTCGGCGACGGCGTAGGGGGTTGCGGCCATCTCGTAGATCGCCCCGGTCGGGCCGAGCTTGGTCCAGTCCGCGCCGTTCCACGCGATCTCGTCGCCCGCCTCGAACTCCTGGCCCGTGTTGGTCTTGGTGGGGTCGTTGTCCACGACGTCGGCCTGGACCTCGTAGACCCAGCCGTTCTGCACGTCGCCGGGATCGGGGAAGTCCGCGGCCACCGCGACCGCCCCCTTGAACAGCATGGGGTTCGTCATCGTGGCGACGGCGGCCTCGTTCGCGTTGACCTGCGCGATGATCTCGTTCGTCTTGGTGACGAGCACGCTGTCGCTCGGCCCCATCACGCCCGAGGCCTGGTCCTGTGTGACCTGATCGATTGCCATTTCGGATCTCCTTTCTTCGCGGCCTCGACCGCGTGTTTGGCTTGAGAAACCCTATCCCAGGCGCCCACCCCTGGTGTGCACCGTCACCCACTCCGCGCCGTCCCACGCCTTCACGACGTTGGCGGCTGTGTCCAGGACCGTGTCGTTGACGGCCGGGTCCTGGGGATACTCGTCCTCACCGGCCGCCTCCGTGGCGCCAAGGGCCGCCGCGACCTGGGCGGTGTAGTCGAGCCGCATCTTTCGCAATGAGAACATCGTCACCTCCTACGGAACCACGATACCGGTGGAGTCGATCCACGCGCCACCGTTCCAAGTTAGCCACGCCCCTGGTCCCGGACCACCACCGGGCAGCAGATCCTGCGCCCAGAACCGGTACTGGACCGGCGGGTTGGCGGGCCGCGCATCGGGACCACCGACACCGGTCGTGCCCTGGCCCTGCTGTGCCGTGCCCAGGATGAACGAGGCGCCGTTCATGATCCAGTTGCCCATCGGCGGTGCGCCTGGGTTGTCCAGGATCAGGTTGCCCATCGCCAGGACGGTGCCGGCGTCGGCCTCGACAGCGTTACCTGCGAATCCGCCGAACGCGAACAGGTTGGCGCACATGGCGAAGGCCCCGTTCTTGAGGCGCAGTCCGTTGGTCGCGGACAGGGTGGCGCCGGTGAACACCGCGAACGCGCCATCGGCCTCGAGCGCCCACGCCGTGGGACTCGTCTCGCTCGCGTTGATCCCCACCGACGCGCCGAACATGCCGAACGCGCCGTTAAGCAGCTTGACCCCGCGCTCCGAGTCGCCGCCGCCGCCGCCCAGGAACCAGATGAATCCGGCCCCGTCGGCGACAACGCCCTCGCTTCCCGATCCCGCGTCCACCCCGGCGTAGATCATGATCAGGGACGCGCCATGAGGGTTCGGCTCGACGGAGACGGCACGTGCCACGCCCGTGGCCTTGCACTCCATGTTGAACAGGAACGTCTCGTAGGTGCCGGCGGCGAGGCCGTCGTCGACGTGGCGGACAGCGGAGTCGGTCGGCACCGCGCTGTTCGTCTCCACCCACAACCCGTTCACGAACGAGTCGAACGGCGGCACGGTCAAGGTGTGGCCCGAGCTCGAGCGGATCCTGGTCACGCCGGCAGGGCCAAACCGCGCCACATCGACGAGGCGTACGTGCCGCTTCAACACCACGTTCTCCACGTACAGGCCCGGTGCCACCTCGATGATGTACGGCTTGGTCGGGGAGGCGTCGGTGATGCCGTCGATCGCGGCCTGGATCTGCTTGAACGGACGCCCTGCCGATCCGTCTGGTGTGTACGAGTCCGTCCGTAGTCCATCGACGTGTACGATTGTCCCCGCGAGGGACATCAGATTGGACTCTGCGATCAGCTCGTTGATCCTGGTCGCAACGGGGTCGTCGTACCCGCTGAGGATGCCCTGGATGTCGTCCGCGGCGAGTCGTTTGATCTGCGTCATCTTCTCCTCCTACTCCTCGAGGCCGAGAGGGAGCGGCCCTCTGCTATCGGGCAAGCTCGCAGCGGCTACCCAGCGAACGACTACGCGGTCGGGTGAGCCTCCCTGCGGGGCGTCCTTCAGAGCGACCGAAAAGGACGACTGCCCGACGTCTACCGCCTCGACCTCCACACCAGGCTCGGCCGTCAGCGCGACCTCGTATTCACCCGAGAACGGCTCGTCGAATGTGACCTCGGAGCGGTCCTGCCCGACGTCGATCAGCGCAGTCCCAAACCGCTGCGGGCCAGTCGTGATTTCGCCTCGTTCCATAGCGACTCCTCCTAATCCTTGAACAGCGACGGACCGGGCACGGCATTGATGGCGCCAGCCGCGTTGTTCCACCCGTAGAGGGTGAAGAGAAATCCGTCGTGGTAGAGCATCCGTCCAACGAACAAACCCGTCGGCAAAAGCTGGTCGTAGTCTTCCCTGCTGACGAAGTGCCTGATCCCAGGAATGAACGGAACACCGGTCGTCGCCGGCGTCGCCATCTCGACGAACTGATCGCCGTAGAAGCTGGCGACGTACATGCGTCGCGCAGGGGTGCCAGGCATCGCAACGGACGGGTCGTGAACGAGGCCGAGCCACATCTTCCTGCCGTCGTGGCAAATCGCGGCCGCGTTGTTCGAGATGTCCGCGTTGGCGAGGGCAGCCATGTCGCCGTGTCCGCGGTTGGCCTGAAGTGCTGCCGAGGGTTCCCACATGAACAGAGAACCTGTGCTTGCTGTCTCGTCTACTACGCACCAGACACGACGACCATCGCAGGCGAAAGCTACCGGAGCACCCGACCCTGCGCTGGGGGTATACGGCCCGTCCGAGCCAGCTCCGCAGGTGACCACGCTCGCGCTACAGATTTGCGTCGTACCGCCGGTGACGCCGAACATGATCTCGTCTGCGAATTCGTTGTACACGAGGTCGGTGACGAACTCGTTGAGGCCGACGGCATTACCGATCCCTGTGGCGATAGCTCCACCTGTGCGCGGCACACTCCCGAGGAACTGTCCACCTGAAAGCTGCTCGCCGCCGAAGCACATGATGAGGTAGTTGGAACGCGCGAGCTTGATCTTCGAGAAATAGTGCGTGGAGCCACCCGGTCCGCAGCTCGCCGCGACCGTTGACTGCCACTGCTTCGTCCACGTTGCGAGATCGAAGCAGTAGACGGTGGTGTTCACGTTGCCCGCGTCGCTGCACATGAGGTAGAAGAACGCCTCGTCCGCGACACAGCTCAACGGCTGGTCACCGACTGTCATCTGCGGACTCAGATCGTGCAACGTGAACAGGGTATCCGGCGGGATGCGCCGGAAAAACGTCTCAATCACAATCTGCGATGCTGACTGAATTCCGGTCAGCGTAGGCTCCCAAACGGTCCCTCCCTCCGCAGTCAGCGGACGCGCTGTTCTCGCGAAGTCCGTGTACGCACCAGAGAGGACCACGCCAGGGAGATCCATGTCCTGAGAGGCATCTCGATTAAGGACGTCCTGATACGTGACTTGCGGCAGGTAGTTTCCGCCGAGCACACCGCTGACGTGAAGGCCGTTGTGGAGACAGAGCGGCTTGATGTCGTGGTACCACCGCTGGCTGACCAGCTCGGACGATG
>Ga0272442_10000224_pt1 | contig 94932 bp, 84 predicted proteins | sample SSMForm2O_FD_200262 | JGI IMG/M metagenome (GOLD analysis project Ga0272442, IMG submission 200262) | Marine sediment archaeal communities from Little Sippewissett salt marsh, Falmouth, MA, United States - SSM-Form-2O | ecosystem: Environmental > Aquatic > Marine > Wetlands > Sediment ...
AACTCTGCCTTAAAACCGGAAAAATTTTTCCTATCATTTATTGTGAGCATAAATTCAAACGTCTACTCTGCCAGTAATCCTTTTGGAATTCAGGAATAATTATTACGGTGCTTTGAGTCAAAGCTTTTCAGAGTTTTGCCAGTAACAGTTCTATAACCTGAAAGCTTTAATACTTTTTTGTTATCTTACTTTGGTTTTCCCTCCCTTTTGGTAAGAAACGAGAGCCTTTCCTGTTACATGAGTAATGTTTCGATTATATTACACATATTACATATAATTATATATATACTGTTACTTTTTAATTATTAATGATTTTCAACTTGTCTTTATTATACTATATTTATAAAAAAAATCCTTCTTTTTTTAAAAAATATTTAAAAATATTTTCAATATCATTGATTGATTTGATTTATTCACATTGTTGTCTTGAGTCTTTTCTATTTAGGAATATATTATAATAGCAAGTTTGCTTATGTTTTTTTCAAAAAAGTTTGTAGATTGCAAAAAAACATTGTTGCCTATAAAAATTCACCTTTTATCATTTGATAAAGATTGATTTCCGGTTTCCCTTCCCTTAATTCTGCCATTTTGGGCACAATTGTTGTAAAATGAATTGAATCATTATGGAGCTTTATTGCTTCTTCGTTTTTCCATTCCTCTATAAAAGTAAATATATTGGGATTTTTTAAATCCTTATATAAATTATAAGATAAACAACCTTTTTCCTTCCGGCTTTCTTGGACAAGTTTTATTGCTAAAATTTTGAAATCTTCTTCTTTTCCTTCTTTTATTAACGATTTTGCTGTAATAGTAATCATGAATATTCTCCTTTTTTAGCGCATTTCATAATTATTTTTTCTGCCTAACGAAAATATTCTATAACAAAATGAAAAGGGTAGTCAATAAGCTATTTATTGTAAAAAGAAATAAAATAAGGATATTCCTTTTGAAGGGGAAAGTTGGAGCAGTAAAAAAACATCAATAATAAATGATCAATTTCATATAACATTAAGAATAAAGATTAATTCAATTCTATCTTATGAAGATTATTCTAATTATTATATTATTTTCAAACAGAGATACATCACCAAGAAACAATTTCTCCAAGCATGTTTTTATAGCAATTCGATAGATTAAAACCATGATCTAATTGACTAACCATTATTTTTAAGTTTCTCTATATAGTTTTTTGCGGTCTCTAAAACACTTGCACCAGAATAATAAGTACCGATAATTTTAAGAAAAGTGGTACTTTTTTTCATACACTCCAGAGCTTCCCGGGCATCTTTATCTTCTAAGCCCTTTTCAAAATCCATATAAAAAATATATTCCCATAATTCTCTTCTGCTGGGACGTGATTCCAGTCGACTTAAATTGATGTCTCTTAGTGCCAGCTCTTTTAAACACTTGTAGATGGCTCCGGGAACACTGACAACTGCAAAGATAATAGAAGTTTTGTTATTTTTTTTATTTCGCAACATATTAGGAGAAATGATAAAAAACCGGGTGTGGTTGGACTTATTATCCTGGATGTTGGATTTTACCACGTTCATATTGTATAAATCTGCGGCATAATGACTGGCAATGGCTGCCACATTTGAATCATTGGATTCCTTGATCATTTTAACGCTGCCAGCAGTATCATAGACTGGAATAATTTGACAGGATGGCAAATGATTGGACAGATATCCTTCACATTGGGCAAGCGCTTGAGGGTGGGAATATATTTTTTTAATATTCTTAATATCCATTTTTTCTTTTGTAATAATACAATGCTCAACCTTGAGCATCACTTCTCCAACTGCGAACAAAGATTCTTCAAGTAAAAGGTCATGTACTTTATTAATACTACCTGTTTGAGAATTTTCCACGGGCAAGATACCAAAATCAACTTCCCCGATATTCACTTTTTCACAAACTTGCTCAAAACTCTTACAGGGTAATAAATTAATGGTTTCATCAAAAAAACGAACGGCTGCCATCTCGCTGAAAGCACCTCTTTCTCCCTGAAAGGCTATTCTTTTTTTTCTTTTATTTTTTTGATGTTTTTCTTTCATTTATCTATCCCCTTTATTTGTTTTCGTTTAAATATTTTTAAATTTTTATCAGCTATCTTTATATAATGCTTTAAATTTATTTGCTCTTGCAAAATCCTTCTTTAAACAATCAGGATTCTTTTTTAATTTTCTTTCAACCTCATCAAGATCTCTCTTAAACTTTCCAATCATTTCGATAACGACTTCATTGTTGGTTGTAAAAATATCTCTCCACATTTCAAAGGAACTTGATGCAATTCTGGTCATATCTTCAAAAGCTGAACCTGATGCTTTAAAAAAATTCTCATTGTCTTCGTTTTTAGCGAGGAAACCAGAAAGATTAGTCAATGAAATGGCAATAAGCTGTGGCAAGTGGCTGACAGCAGCAGCAATTCTATCATGCTCGCAAGCACTCATTTTTAGAGCATGAGCACCAATCCTACTTATTAACTTGAATATCTTTCCGTAACCACTATTTTCCCCCGGCTTATTTTGGGAAATAAGGATGTATGGCTTGCCCTTGAAAAGCCCTGCATTTGCCGCATCAATACCAAATTTTTCCGAACCTGCCATTGGATGTCCACCAATAAAATCAACATAATCGGGTAAAGTATGGGCAGCTTCATTCATGATTTCTGTTTTTGTGCTCCCTGTATCTGTTACTAAACATTTCTCCTTCAAATGGGGTGCAATTTTTGCCAATAACTTTAATATGGTACCTATCGGTGTGGCGATAATGATTAAATCAGCACCTTGAATGCCTTTTACGAGATCATCAGTACCAGTATCTATGGCACCTAAAGTAATGGCTTTTTTAATAATATTTAATCTATCAATTCCACTAATCCGACTATTTACGCCTTCTTTTTTTAAAGCCATCCCTAAAGAGCCGCCTATTAATCCAACACCGATGATTGCAATGCTTTTAAATCCACCTCCCTCGCTCATTTTATTCTCCTTTTTCGCTATCTTTTTTTCTTTTCGTTTTTTTTAACTGCTTTATAAGGTTATGTAAACCGTATACCGCTAAAATATAGCCATAATAACCTAATCCTATAATTTGGCCCACGCATGCCGGTGCGGTAACAGAATTTTGCCTAAAATCCTCCCGGGAAAATATATTCGAAAGGTGCACTTCAATGACAGGTATTGGACAATCTCTTAAAGCATCAGCGATGGCATGGCTGTAATGGGTAAAAGCAGCAGGATTAATAATTAAACCATCAACCGAAGAAGCCATTTTTTGTATGTTGTCAATAATTTCACCTTCTGAATTGGATTGAAAAAACAATAATGCAATACCCTCCATTTTTGCAGAATGAATAATCTTTTGCTTAATCTCCTCTAAAGATAAACTTCCATAGGTTTTTGTATCTCTTTTCCCTAAAACATTCAAATTGGGTCCATTAATGATTCCAATTTTTAACATCCTGCCCACTCCTTTTTAAATTCTTCTAAAGCATGAATAATTTCTTCTTTGTGAATATCTTCCACCAAATTGACTTTCCCAATATCTTCCGGTAGCACAAAACAGATTTTGCCCCGTTTATTTTTTTTATCGTAAGCAATTGCTTTCCATACTTTCTCATTATCAATATTCTTCATCGCAATTCTAAATGAAATATTCAATTTTTTTACCAAATTTTTCACTTTTTTTTCTAAATCAAAATGACACATTCCTCGAAAACAGGAAATCTTTGTTTCAATGACCATTCCTAGTGCAACTGCCTCTCCATGAGATAGATTTTGGTAACCATAGATTACTTCCAGCGCGTGAGCGATGCTGTGACCAAAATTTAAATATTTTCTCTTGTCCTTTTCCCAGGGATCCTGCAAAACCAGTTGAACTTTCAATTTTACAGCCTCCTCGATTAAAGTATTCAGTGCAATCATATTCTTATCCAATGCTAGCGCTATCATCTTTTCAATCAATGTCAAAAGCGAGGGAGATAGAATGATGGCAATCTTTATGATTTCAGCCAAACCATTCCTAAGGTGCTCCAAAGGCAATGATACAAGTAATGCAGGATCGATAAAAATCATCCCGGGATGATAAAAGCTTCCTATAATATTTTTTGCCATCGGATGGTCAACAGCTACTTTACCGCCTATACTGCTATCCACTTGTGCCAGAAGAGTGGTTGGTATATGAATTAAAGGAACCCCTCTCATGTAAGTTGCAGCAACAAAACCGGTTAAATCTCCGATCACACCTCCCCCAAAAGACATCAAAACTGTTTTTCTGTCAGCTTTACACTTTAACAATGTATCGTAAATTTGTGAAGCACTGGATAAAGATTTATGTTCCTCTCCATCCGGTACTTCGATAAATTCAGTTTGGATTCCGTATCTGGAAAGTCCGGAATATAGTTTTTCACCATGTAATTGTTTGATGAGCGGATTGGTCACCACAAATGGCACTTTATTAGCATAAGCATTGGTTAAATACCCCCCAATATCGCCGACTAACCCTTCCCCTGCTATTATTTTGGATGTTCTTTTTTCCACAAAATTCATCAAGATATTTTCCATAGGTGTTCCCTTTTTTCTAGAATATTTAAAATTTCATCAGCTGCTTCTTCAACAGTCAAATCAGAAGTATCAACTTGCCAATCAAATTGTTTGTAAAATGAATCCCTTTTTTTCATAAGGTTTTTTATGGTTTTCAGTCTATCGCCATGTTCTAACAATGGACGCATATTGTTTTTTTTGATTCGTTTGTGGATAACCATCGGATCAGCAAAAAGACAAATAATGATACTGCCTTCATCTAACAGCCTAACATTTTCCCTTGAAAGTAATGTGCCTCCTCCGGTTGCAACAACCAGATCATCTCTTTGCGCCAATTCCTTTAACAAGTTTGTCTCTAATTGTCTGAAATGATTTTCCCCCCAATTTTCGAAAATATCAGCAATGCTCCTACCCTGACGATCTTTGATTGCCCTATCTGTATCAATAAATATCTTCCCAATTTTTTGGGCTACCACTCTCCCTACTGCACTTTTCCCAGTTCCCATAAAACCGGTGATGTAAATATTATGTTTTATCATTTTTCCAAACCTTTCTTAAAATGTATAAAATTATTTCTTATCTCCTTTATGGAATCTCCCCCGAACTTTTTTAAAAACGCAACAGCTATTTCCCAATTCACCAAGGCATCTCCCACTACCGAAGCAGCAGGAACAACACAGATATCTGATCGCTGATACATGGCTTTTGTTCTTTTTCCGGTTCGAATGTCAACCGAATCGAGTGGTTTAAGCAATGTCGGTATGGGTTTAAAATAGGCTCTTAAAATAATATTTTCTCCATTACTGATTCCACCTTCCAAACCACCTGCATTATTATTTTTCCTGTAATACTTGTTATCTTTTTTTAAACTACCCTCGGTCATCAATATTTCATCATGAACTTTTGAGCCTCTTTTTTTTGAAATCTCAATACCATTACCGATTTCAACCGCTTTAACCCCTGGGATACCCATTAGAATAGCTGCCAATCTGGCATCGAGTCGCCTATCCCAATGGACGTGGCTTCCCAGGCCAATAGGAACTCCCTTAACAATTATTTCAAAAATGCCGCCTAAAGTATCCCCGTTTTCCTTTGCATCATCAATCTCTCTGCACATTCTTTCCGATAATAATGGATCCGCACAAAAGACTTTCGAGTTTTCTACTTTTGCTTTAAATTCCCCGGTGAAATCATATTCAACCTCAAAACCTATCCTTCCGATTCTTATAACATGAGAAAAACTGTTGATGTCGAACAATGATAAAAATTGCCGGGCAATAGAACCAATCGCTACCTTCATTGCAGTTTGTCGGGCACTTGCTCTTTCTAAAATAGGTCGGCAATCATCAAATCCATATTTCAACGCTCCCGCAAAATCTGCATGTCCCGGTCGGGGAACAGGCAAAGGAGACCATTCTTGCTTTTTTACATTTTCCCAATCATTGTTTTTAATCATCAAGCCAATGGGCGTGCCAATGGATTTTTTAGAAATGACACCAGATAATATTTCCACCTGGTCGCTTTCAATCTCCATCCGTTTTCCTCTTCCGTAACCCATTTGCCTTTTTTTCAAATTTTTATTTATTTTTTCTTCATCTATGATAAGACCCGCAGGTATTCCTTCAATGATTCCTAAAAGACATTTTCCGTGCGATTCTCCGGCATCTAAAAAACGTAACATTTTACACTTCTCCTTAATTTAAAGCAATCTTGCTTTGTTGTACTTTATCCTGCAATTGACGAATAAGCTGTCGCACAATTTTTTCTTCCGGTTTTATGCCAGTCCAAAGGTAAAAACTTTCTACAGCTTGATAGACCAGCATCTTGCAACCGTTGACTGTTTTTGCTCCGGATTGTTCCGCCTGTTTCAAAAAAGCAGTTTTTGCCGGAGAATAAATGAGGTCATAGGCAATGAGTCGATGATTTAATAAAATATTATCCGGAAGAGGATTGAAATCAATATTAGGATATGAACCTAATGGTGTTGCATTAATCAATAAATCAGTCTGATTAATTTTCTCCTGCAAACAACTGTCTTTTAAAGAAAAAACCTGTATACAACATTCAGGGAAAAATCCTTGATATGTTTTTTTTATTCTCTCTCCTTTGACTGGTGTACGATTAAAGATGGATATATTTTTTACACCCTCTGTACAAAGCACATAGATAACCGCCCTTGCAGCACCACCTGCACCCAAAATAACCGCCCTTTTACCCTTTAGCTCAATTTCATTTCCTCTCATAAGACTTCGTTTAAATCCAATTAAATCCGTATTGAATCCAAGGAGAAGTTTATCTTTGATTACAATCGTATTTATCGCTCCTACCCGAAAAGCAGAATATTCTATTGTATCCATCATTTCAATCGTTTTTTCCTTAAAGGGAATAGTAATGTTCACTCCTTTTGCATTTAATGCCCGTAATCCCTCTATGGCTGCCACCAATCTACCTTCAGAAACATGCAAAGGTAAATAGCGATTATTTATTAAATAATAATCTAACAACTGATTGTGCAAAAATGGGGAAAGGGTATAATTAATATTCCCTCCAATAATTCCCACAATCCCGGTTTCTCCGTTAATCTCTTTTTTCATTTTTTTCCTTCACTCGCATAATTTTTTTAGCGTGTTGAAAAATGCCGGATATGATATATTGACACATTCCGCACCTCTAATTACTGTTTTTCCTTCTGCGTACAATGCAGCGACTGATAAAGACATAGCCATCCTATGGTCATGATAAGTATCACAAACTGCACTTTTTAAAACGGTTGGACCGTTAATTTCAAAACCATCCTCTTTCTCCGTGATCGATGCTCCCATTTTGTCTAATTCTGTCACGATGGCAATTATTCTATCGGTTTCCTTAACCCTTAGCTCTTTTGCACCGGAAACAATCGTTTTTCCATGTGCTTGTGTGGCTAAGACTGCTATTAAAGGTAGTTCATCTATTAATTTACCGACATCCTCTTTATCAATGGCTATGCCGGATAATTCGGTTCCCTCAATTTTTACATCAGCGCGGGGTTCATTTGAGCATACCTTTTCGTTTGAAACACAAATATTGGCCCCCATCTTTTTTAATATTTCAATTATTCCAATTCGAGTAGGATTAACACCTACATCTCTTATTTTTATTTCAGATCCTTTTTTGGCACCTGCCGCAGCTAAAAAATAAGCTGCAGAAGAAATGTCCCCAGGAATCATTATTTCCGTACCTTTTAATTCTTTACCATTTTTGATTCTTACGGTTTGAGGAGAAAGATGGATATCTGCCTGCATCAATTCAAGCATTCTTTCGGTATGGTCTCTGCTAATACCAGGTTCACTAACAACTGTCTCTCCACGCGCAAAAAGACCTGCGATTAAAAGTGCTGATTTAACCTGAGCACTCGCAACCGGTAGCAAATAATCGATAGCTGACAGAGGAGCGCCTATGATGCTTAAAGGGGCAAAACGATTATGATTTTTGCCGGTTATCTTTGCTCCCATAAGGGAAAGCGGTTGAATCACTCTTTTCATCGGCCTTTTCGCTATGGAGTCATCGCCAATAATCATCGTATTAAAATTCTGTGCGCTTAAAAGTCCGGTTAATAGTCGAATAGTCGTCCCTGAATTTCCAACGTCAAGAATCCCAGACGGTTTTTTTAAACCAGATAAACCTACTCCCTTTATCCTGAGAAAAGAGGAATTGATCTCCTCTATCTTCACTCCCAATGCAGACATACATGCCATCGTGTTCATACAATCACGACCATGAAGAAAATGATGCACCAGAGTCTCGCCCTGAGCAATTCCTCCTAATATAAGTGCTCGATGAGATATGGATTTATCTCCCGGGACTGAGATATTCCCTTCGATTTTCTGAATGCCTTCAATGACTATTTCCAATAAATCATTCCTCCTCAATCCATCTCAACCTTAAAACTAGTTTCTCTTCCTACAATTTGGGCAATCGGATTGATCTCCTTTAACAGATTATTAAAAGTATCAAAATTCAGTGTTTGAGCTCCATCACTAAGAGAAGCCTTGGGATTGGGGTGCACTTCAATGATAAGACCATCTGCTCCAGCAACAATAGCCGATTTTGCCATGGGACCAACTAATTTCCATCTGCCCGTGCCATGACTTGGATCAACAATGACCGGTAGGTGACTTAATTCTTTCAATGCCGGCACAGCGCTTAAATCCAGTGTGTTTCTAGTATAAGTCTCAAAGGTCCGAATACCTCTTTCGCAGAGAACTACCTCTTTATTACCATTGGACATGATGTGTTCGGCGGATAATAATAATTCTTCCAATGTGGCAGACAATCCTCTTTTGAGCATTACCGGTTTTTTCATTTGTCCCAATTCCTTTAAAAGCATAAAATTCTGCATATTTCGTGCTCCGACCTGTAGAATATCAGCATATTCGGCAACCAAATCCGCCTGATCTATTGACATCACTTCGGTGATAATCAGTAAACCATGTTTTTTTGCGGCTTTGGACATGATTTTTAAGCCTTCTTTTCCCAAGCCTTGAAAACTATAAGGAGAAGTTCTTGGTTTAAAGGCGCCTCCCCTGAGTATTTTTATACCCCGTTTGCTTAACTCTCCTGCAATTGCAAAAATTTGTTCTTCGTTTTCTACAGCACAGGGTCCAGCAATAACTGTTAATTCTTTACCACCAATAGTAGTTCCCCTGATATTAATTGCAGTATTGCAGCCCCTAAACTCTCTGCTAGCCAGCTTATAAGGCTTTAATACCCTCAAAACCTTTTCCACACCCGCATAGGCGTAAAAAGGAAAAGATTCTAGAATGCTTGTATCTCCGATTATCCCCAAAACAGTTCTCTTTTCACCTTTCGAGATATCTAAATCAAGGCCCATACTTTTTAATTCATTAATTATTTTCTCTATATCTCCCTGGCTGGTGCTGCCACTCATAACAACTATCATCTTATTCTCTCCCTTTCAATTTAGTTTAAATCCGGTCTTAATCTCTTTGCTTCGCGTAGATAGCAATGGTTTATTTCATTTTGCTTTTTTTCACAATTAACCTGTATCAATATTCGAATACATTTTTTTATTCCTCCGTAAATATTGGCTTCCTGTAATCCAAACAGAGGAACATCTGTCCATCCCAATTCCCGGCTGGCGGATGCAGGAAAAACAGCATTTAAGTCCGGTGTTGTACTAAAAAATATTGACACGATATCTTCCGTATCAATATCATTTGATTCTTTCATAGCCAGTAATAATTCTTTTGTGGCGCTTATCATTTCAGTCATTGAATTTTTATTAACGGTGATTGCTCCTCGTATTCCTCTAACCAACATTATCCTCCTTCTTGAAATTGATATTTGTCACTGTTCATTTTTTTTGTCATCAATGTAAAATAAAAAAAAGACTACAGGTATAAAACCTATAGTCTCTATATATTTCTGTAATACATAAAGGTACCATAGGCATGGACGATGTTCATGCCTATGGTACCTTATTTTTTATATCTCTAAGATACTAAAGCATAAACATCGCCGGTAAAATAATAATAGTTAAAATTAAAATAATAGCGATATTTGTTTCTTAGCATCTTTAAAGCTCCTTGCATTTGTTCTGGATAATTTATCATAAACCTTGATAAATGTCAACATATTATTTATATTGTTTGAAAATGCACACCTGTAGACATAACTGCTTAATTTGAAACCATCTTTGAAATGCATCTTCAATCATTGTAGTTTTTTTAAATGGCTTTTATTCTTCGGATTTAAAAAACATAGCGCAAGATAGATATGGGTATTTTTCGAATTAACATCAATCAATAATTTTCACTTTAAAAATCCCTTTTCAGAAATTGATATTATTACGACCAATGATTCTATCTTCTATCTTTCATTTAAAATCTAAACATTTATAGGATTACTTCTTATCTTTCATTTCATCTTTTGTTTTTGGTATATTTGGCATCTTTTCCATAATTTCTGGAATTTTCTCAACTAATTTTTCGAAAGTACCTGATTTTTGCAAGGGTAACAGCTCTACCTGGTCATCCTTGATGACTATAAAAGCAGAAGGCTTGGCTTTTACCCCTATCCCCATACCTCCACCGGTACCTTCCTGGCCCTGTGCCACCTTTCCACCACCGGAACCTGAACCCATTCCAAAAGCTATTTCTATCACTGGAAGCAAGGTCATTTTTCCTATTTTTATTTCACTGCCCACAATAGTTTTAGAAGCAAAAAAATCTTTTAATTTTTCGAATAGCATCTCCAACTGTTGAGTAACTTCCTCTTTCATGATAACATCCTCCTTTCAATCATTCATTTAAATGAATTTATTTTTGAACTTATCCAAAAATCGGAAAATAAATCATAAAACAATATACCAAGATATTTTTATTCTTTCTTTTCTACTATTAGGGTACATTTAGTAAGCAAGGCAGCAATAGCTCCCAGTGCAGCAAGTGTTGGCGCAAGCAAAGCACCAACTGCGCCAGCCGTTAAGGGGAATTCAGCGATAACTTCGTCATTCTCATTTTTTATAATAATCCTCTGAGCATTTCCTTCGCTGATAATTTCCTTTACTTTTTTCATTATTTGTTCACCAGAAATGATAAATTTTTCATTTTTAATAGGCATAAATCCTCCTTATTCACCTTATTGATAGGGAGTAAAAAAATAGTGACAAATTTTTATCTAAAATACAAATCATTTCTTTATACAAGCGAAAGCACGGCGAGGCAATATCATTTAATGTGAATATTTATTTTAGCTATACTGATATTATTATTCTTCTTATTTTTCTTTCGCAATCATATTTTCTGAGAAAATGATAGCCATTATGGATTCCTCTATAAGAATCACCCTTCGTTTAATAAAATATAGTTCTCACAAAATATTAATATTTTTAAGTAATATATCCGGTCATTTCAACTTTTATTAAAGAAAAAAGATAAAATGACCGGTAATATTTTTTTAATAATATGGTTTTCAGTACTGCCAATAATTATTTTCATATTGCTTCGATTTTGAAGTATATTTGATAATAATGATAAAGTAAGATAAATTAAACAAGTTTACTGCAAATGACATATGTTGCATAGCTGTTCTTATTTTTATTCAAAACGATAATAAATATGGAAATAATGATAGTAGGATCACCTGTTAAACATTGTTTATCTTCTCTTTAATTAGTTCCATGCTTCTTTCAGCCCATTCAATCTCAGCCCTGTTAACTCTGTATCCTTTATCTAAAATTATATCCCAATAAAAAATCTCCTCTTTGTATTTTTCATCCTTGCTATATTCTCTAATCAATTGTTTTACCTTGTCAAGATATTTTATTTGTTTCTCTTTTTCCTTTTTGTACCGTTTTATCTCAAAAGATAATTCCTCTAATTTAATCCTTGATGAAAAAAATATTCTCATTAAAAAACGGCTTCTTTTTTGATGACTGAGTCGATTTGGAAATTTGGTTAACCATCCTAAAAAAGCTTCTCTACCTTTTTCTGTTAATTGGTAGACTTTTCTATCGGGCCTCTTTTCCTGTGGTTCAATTTTTGATTGAACCAATCCTTTTTCTTCCAAGGTGTTTAGCTCTCTATAAATTTGACTCATTTGTGCAGACCAAAAAAAATCTATCGTATCATCAAAAGTTTTTTTCAAATCATAACCAGTCATCGACCTGTAGTTCAACAAACCCAGCAATGCATTACCTAAAGACAATGTAAACCACCTCCATATTTATATTATTATATTAAAAATATTCTACATGTTTAATAAGGTCAGATTAATTGTACCTCTTTATCCATCAATTGTAAACTACATCTATAATATATTAATCAATTTCAATCAAATTTGCCTTATTCTTTTGTGCCACTTCAGTCAAATTCCATGCAGTGATCATCCTTTTCCACATCTCCGCAGATTGAAACCATATATTATTACGTATTCCCAGATCATGGATTTTATCTTTGACCTTTTCCTGAATTTTAAAAGTCCTAAGATAACTGTAATCAAAAAGAATCATTAAACAATCTTTTTCTTTGGAATGTTTCTTCTCTTTGAAAATTTAAAATAAAATTGTAAAAAATGATACGCTTGCTATTTTTTTATTGCTTTAATATCCAAAACCGGGCTTCCTACAAAAGCATCCAATCCTCTAACATAAACCTGCGTGTCGATTATGCAATCTAATTCTACCTGGCTAACTGCAATTCTTGAAGTTCGGTTAGGTGTACGAGAAGCAAACACGCCTACTTCTTTTCCCTTTCCCTCCTTTCCTCTTTTAAACTTTGTATTGATGTAATAGGTTTGATGTAAATAATAGATGATGCTCAATTCTTTTTCTTCTTCCAATTTATACATGAATCTGGCTTGATATGGAAAAAGATCAATTCTGGAGATACCCTTAGGATCAATTTCGCTCACTTTTCCTATAGGGTAAATTGAAAGAGGTTCTATTTGGCCGAAAAGACATTTACAGCAAACCGGTTGGATATCAATTATAAAGTAATCATGACCTGTTATTTTTCTCCCGCATTCCGAACAATACATTAATATAAAAAATTCTCCAATCTATTAAATTGACACTAATAAATGCCATAGTAATTCACGGCTATTTCATTCCCAAGGGTAAATCTTATGGTTTTTGTAAAATATTTATTTTGAAGTTCTATATCAATTATCAAAATAGGTAAGCCAAAAGATATAAAATATAAATATTTTAATATAACCTCTAGACTTAGAGCATCATAATTTTATAATTATTTATACTTTTTTAATACCAAGAATGCATTCAGAGTAAATATTGGTCTCCACCAGGGCAAATTGGGGTAGGGGTTGATAATTCCTCCATCCATTTGAATTTTGCTCAATAGATAGTCAGCTGATTCATCAACGCTCTTTTAGGAAAGAAGGGGAATAGCATGATACTAATACCGGCTGAACAAAGGAAAATGTTTTCTATTTTCTTCAATGAAGCCCGGAAGTAGATTGACAAAGTACGATAAAATATCTTCTCGATTTGCTATATTATTACAATATAATATGTAAACAAATAAGGGATAATCATATATCTTAATTTTGGTAGTTTTTAAATTGGCAATAATGACTTACTTTAAAGGCTCACTTTAATTTTAATTTAATTTTCATTTTGCATTTCTTACATGCATAAAATTGAAAGTCCAATACTCAACTTCTTCAATATCTCTTATGTCTAATTCATTTATGTCATATCTTATATTATATACATTTTTCCAAATAAATGAAAGTTTTTTTATATATCCTCGGAAAAGGAATGAATCCTCCTAATATCTATAAAATTTCTTCGGGTTCCCACTCTTGAAGCAACCGGTTCTTTCGCTAATTTTTCCAAAGCTTCCCGTCCGTTTTCCGTAATATTAAACTTCCCCTTTGATAAATTAATTAAATTTTCTTTTTTCAATTTAGAAAAGATATTTTTATAATCTGAATCCTTCAAGCCAACCGGGAATCTTTTCCCCAGTACTTCTTTTACTTTCTGCAGACATTCCTGTCTACTCATTGGCTGTATATTTAATAACCACAAAACAACAAAGGCTCCTCTTTTTGGTAAGACTTGAAGATGAGCTTGAAGAAATTTTGAAAATTTTTCTAAATCCGGGTTTTTGCCTTGTAAAACTTCCTTTGATTCTGAAATAAGCTCATAACCACCAATAAAAATAAATACCGACACGACTGCACCGGCAACTGAATCTAATACCGGAAAGCCCATCGATGCCCCCAAGAGCCCGATTAATACTGCAATCGATGACCAGATATCTGTCTTAGTATGATAAGCATCAGCAACCAGAGAAATACTTCTTGTTCTGCCACCCACATAAAATTTGTAAAACGAAAAAAATCCATTAATGATTATGTTTACTACAATAGTTATTAGGGCAACTGTTTGTATTTGGATATCGGCCGGACGAAAAACTTTGGTCATTGATTCAAAAGCAATAAATACTCCGATTCCGCAAAGCACTATTCCCCCAATAAGTGCTGCCTGTGCTTCTTTATCCAGTTTGATGCCAATCCAGGTAATCGCCGAGGCGATGATATCCACCGCAGTGTGAATGGCATCCGCAATAAGACCAATACTCCCAGATAAAAAACCAACAATGAATTCCAGCGCAGATAACATGATATTTCCCCACATAGAGTAAACTGCACATGCCTCTTTGGACATTCGCTTATTCAGAGATTTTTTATTTCTCTTTTTCCGGTCTTTTAAAACTTCAAGCCCTTTTTCGGTTAATAGATACTTACCTTCATTTTTTTTAATAGTATCTTCTTTGAGCAAACAGTTGATATGTTTATATACCAAATTTTTATTTGGGATCCAACCACCGATATAGATTCGCTTCAACTTTTCCAGTAATTCTTCCTCCGAACTCCTATCCATTCTTATTAATCTTAAGATTAACCATTTCAGCTTCTTATCTACCTGATTATCCTTATACATTTTTTTACCTTTATGCATAAACATATTCACTCCTTATCATTTTGCTCCTGCAATGGCTTGTTTTAATTATTATTAATATCCTGCCGCCTGACCGTCTTTTCGATGATCGGAAGCGCCACAATACCCCTGATTTATTTTGTGAATCAACTGAGCCCCACCAAATAATGCACTTTCAGACACACTAATTTGATGGCCTTTTTTTAATAAATCCTGCAAAACCCTTTCGCTGATTCCTTTTTCAACTGCCACACGATTTTCTCCCATAATCCGCCAACGCGGTGCGTCCGAAGCACTTTGCGGATTTTGATGATGATCTATGATTCGAACCAAAATCTGTACCTGCCCCTGTGGCTGCATGGCTCCACCCATAACTCCAAAACTCATCACCGGCTCACCACTTCTTGTAACAAATGCCGGAATAATGGTATGAAAAGGTTTTTTTGCACCGGAAACCTGGTTGGGATGGTCCACCTCCAAACTAAAACATGCCCCTCTACTTTGCATGCTTATACCGGTACCCGGCACAACGATTCCCGAACCAAAATCTGTATAATTGGATTGAATAAAGGATACCATCATACCATTTTCGTCAGCAGTCGTCAGATATACCGTATCCCCATTAGCCTGGGGAACACCACTGGAAACAGTTTTTACCCTTTCCATATCAATACACTTTGCTCTTTCGGATAAATATGAGCCACTCAATAAGCTACGATAATCTGTATCCATAAAATCCGGATCGGAAACATATCGATATAAATCAGCAAATGCCAATTTTACCGCCTCAATCTGCAAATGAATACTATCAGCTGAATCCAGTGAATATTTTTCAATGCCACAATGTTTAAGAATTCCCATGGTCATTAAAACTGCAATACCCTGCCCATTCGGTGGTATCTCATGGATATCATAGCCTTTGTAATTTATTGATATGGTCTCCAACCATTCAGCCTGATGATTCTCCAGGTCTTCTACGGTGATATATCCACTGGTTTTGCGAGCATGTTCTGCTATTTTTTCAGCCAACCTTCCCTTATAAAAACTTTTTATCCCGGTTGCGGCAATCTCTTTCAGTGTTTTAGCATGGTCTTTGAATATTATTTTTTCTCCTGCTGCTGGCGCTTGAGAATTCAAGGTAAACGTTTTATTAAATTCCGGAAAATCACTATATTTATGTAAGACATTTTTCCATAATTTTGCTGTAATAGGTGAAACATTAAAACCCTTTTCGGCATATTCAATGGCAGGCAAAAAAAGTTGTTCAAAGGGTAATTTTCCAAACCTTTCGGATAATGCCTGCCATCCCGAGACCGCTCCGGGAACCGTTACCGATTCCCATCCCGTAAAAGGCATTTTCTTATATTTTTTACTAAAATCGGAATATTTCCACGATGCAGGAGATTTGCCCGAGGCATTTAGTCCGTAAAGTTTTTTTGATTCATTATCCCAGATAACCGCGAAGTTATCTCCTCCGATTCCGTTATTAGTGCATTCAACAACCGTTAAAGTGATGGCAGCAGCAACCGCTGCATCCACTGCATTTCCTCCCTTACGCAGCATCTTAAGTCCAGCTTGTACTGCCAATGGCTGAGAGGTTGCTACCATATTTTCGGCAAAAATTGGCATTCGCTGTGAAGCATAAGAGAAATCCCAATCAAATTCAAACAATTTTAATCAACTCCAATATCTCATATTTTTTATTTTATAAACTGAATGACTTTACCCAACCCACCATCAATGTAATTTTCCGTAAAATTTTCATGGAAAATATCCCGGCAACGATCACCTGAACAGTGTGAAGGCGCAACTCTCTGCACACCTGTATTTCTAAGTGCTAACACTATTTTTAATAATTCCGCCTCTGATGCACCTGAAAGATGGAAGCCACCCATAACAAGGACAATCTTTTTTTCAGGAAATCTTCGCTTAACACTTTTTACAATTTTAACGATTCCCGGATGCGCACATCCGGTGATAACGACCAGACCATCAATCGTATCAATAATTAAAGATTGCTCTCTTATTCGCAATCCCATGGGTCCCGTAGAATAAACATTTTCAAAAAGCCGGGCAAATTCCCCAATATCTTGATATCTTGCACCCCTTCGAACAATCTCATTCCTGATCTTAATCGGAAAAGAAGGAGGGATATAGACAGTCACATCATGATTCTTATCTAAAAATCCTGCCAGTCCGCCCAGATGGTCTGAATGGATATGCGAAATAAAGATTGCGTCAATGTCCTCCGGATCTATGTTCATTTTTTCCATATTAGAAAGCAATATATCGCTATTCCCTCCGGTATCAAAGAGTATTGTTTGAGTAGATATTTCAACAACACAGGCAAATCCCCAGGAAGGAATTAAAGCATGATCTACAAGGTAATTATCGTAAACAATTTTCATGAAAACATTTTCTTTCAAACATGGATCACTATTGCTGCTTATCGATTGACAAATAGCGTCAAGAGAAAAAAATGACATGAAAAATCCAGTCAAAATACAGAAAAAAAACATAAATTTCATCCTTGTCATGACCTTTTGCTAAATATTAAATTTTTTTCATTGATATCTATTTATTTTGGTCGAATAATAAAACATTGAATTTCATACTTGTTCTTATCTGGTTGTTTTGTAAAAATAATAATCTTTGATGTTCATTATTTTTCAAATAAATAAAATTATTATTCAAATCATTTTCTTATCCGGGTCATTTGACCTTGATTGGCTTTTTGTAAATCCTCAGGAGAAATTTTAATCAATGATTTTTCCGAACCTCCACCAGAATAAACCACTTCTTTTTCCATAACCCGTGGATCGATTAAAAAAATTGCCTGGTAACCAAAAGAGGGAACTCCTCCGCAAATATACCCTGTTTTATCTAAAATTTCCTGGGGATTTACCGTTTTTGGCCTTTCTATCTCCAATGCTCTCCCAATCCTTTTTGTACTAACCCGATTTTCTCCTTTTACAATTGCTACAATCAGATTACCATCACTATCAGTCAGACAGATATTTTTTACAAAATCCTCTGGTGTAGCGTTTACCGTTTTAGCTGCTTCTTCTACCGAATGACAGGAAGTCTCAAAAGACAGATGTTCTCCTTGAATATTATGTTCCTGCATGTACTTTTTTATTCTTTCCTCATAGGTTCGCATCATTTATTTACCCCCATCATAGTTGCGGGTGCAATATTAATTTAAGTTCCGTAAATCCAAAAATATTGTAACAGTTTTAACTATAAACTGGCAAAATATTTTTAAGTAATAAGCTAGGAACTGCTTTAAAAAGGTGAAATTTTATTTTTTCCAGATAATGGCAAGAAGAGCCGGTAGATTTTATTTTGATATATACAACCAAAGTATTTAGTTAGATTCATTGATGATGTAAGGAAAATTGCATTTGGTTAATATTTAATTGATTCGCCAAATCCAATAAATTGACAATGTGCTGGAAATCCACCTCTTTATCAGCGTAAACAGTTACACGGTTCAATTCATTTTGATGCATATAGTCCTGTAAAACCTTTGGAATATCATCCCATTGCGTCTCTTCATTTTCAAGAAAAATTTGTCCGTTTTTATTGACATAAAGTATCACTGCCGTCCTCTCCTTCCCTTCAATCGTATCTGTTCCGGGTAATCGGATGGTTGCCCTGACTTCATTTAAATTCAATGTTGATGCAACCATAAAAAATATCAACAATAAAAAGACGACATCAATTAAAGGAGCCAGGTTTATTTCCAAACTTGCTTTTTTAATCGTATATTTTCTCATTGGTATCTCCGCTTATTCTTGCTTTTCTAATAAAATTCGTTAGCTCAACTTCACGTTTTTCAATATGCGTAACCATCTTTTCAAATTTACCGATGAAATAATAATAGGCACCCAGGCTGGGAATAGAGATAATTAAACCAAATGCCGTGGTAATCAATGCTTCAGAAATTCCTTCGGCAAGCTGTTGCGCTTCTACATTTAATGATAAATAGTGAAATGTCTTTATCATGCCGGTTACTGTTCCCAGTAAGCCCATGGTGGGACTGATTTTTCCAATAAAATTCAATAAATTCAAATGTTTTTCATATGCAGGAAATTCATGCATTTTTACTTCATCCATCTCCTGATACATCTCTTCACTGCTTCCATTCAGATGCTGTATTCCTTTCTTCAAGATCCGTCCAATTGGTTTTTTTATTCTATCACAGACTTTGAGTGATTTTTTATTATGATTATTAAGAATATTATCTTTAATGGCAGTCATTAAATCATCTGGTATCTCTTGCGGTACATGTAAATATTTCACGAAACGCTCCAAGATAATGGCCAGGGCAATAATAGAAATAAATATTAGGGGATACATCATGATACCTCCCTGTTGAATGATATTCACCATAAAATACCTCTTTCTTTTTATTTTATTTGAAAGTGAACAGGAACAAAGACACGACAAGCCATATGCCGTCCTGCTTTTCCGGCTGGTTTAAACCGCCATTTATGAACCGATTGGATCGCAGCCTTATCGAAAGCATCATATCCCGATGACTTATATATTTTAATTTCTTTGACCAAACCTATCCGGTCAAGCAATACATCAAGCATTACTTTCCCCTCAATCTCTCTTTCTCTTAAAACTATTGGATAAATAGGTTTTTCATAATTCTTTAAAGCGGGTGGATTGACATCATCACCATAAAGCTCTCCGGTGAAATCAAGAATTTTTTCATTGACTTCCCTTCCATCGTTCAAAAGTGTATTGCTAACATCTTCCTCGGCATTTTTGATATTTTCCCGCTGAGATTGACCGGTGTTTTCATTTTCCGGTTTCTCCGATAGACTCTCTTCGGTTTTATTGCTATTGATAGAAGGCGTTTCTTTAGATTTCTCGGGAATAGATTTTAAATATTCCTTCATTTTTTTGCTATTTTCCGAGCTTGCTATTTCTTCTTTTGGATTTTTTATTCCAATTTCGTTTTCGGTTTTAAGTTTACTTGTTGATTTTTTTTTCTCCGGTTCCTCCGGAATTTGAACCGGCAACTTTTCAACTTTCTTATTTTCTAATTTTAATTCTTTCTGCCGGGGCAATATTTTCTTTTCAGGTAATATCTCTTTGATCGGCGTAATTTTGCTGACTAAAATCTCTTCATTTTGTTTTTCTGAATCTGTAATATTCTCTTCCGTCAAAATATTTTTAGAAAGATCTTTTTTCTCAAAAGCATCTGTCTGCTCTTCAGTGATTTTGGGTATCATTCTATCCGGATAAATCACTTTTTCCTCTCCATCCGGTTGGAATGCTTGAATTTTTTCAGGTATTATTTTTTTTAAGATAGACTTTTCGGGTATAATACTTTCTTCACTAATATCCTGATTTTCACTATCTTGAGCTTCGGATAGTTCGTCTTGTTCTTCTGTATGGGAATTGCCAAACGACGTGAATGGGTTGATTTTTTTCCCTAAAGTAATATAAGCAACAGACTGTTTTTCTATTTTTTCCACAGGTAATTTAATAAAAATTCTATCAAAATAACCAATAAAAAAAACATGAAACATGAATGATAATACCAAGGCTACCTGTATTGTTTTTACTTTAAATAATCTTTTCATTTTCACCTGTCGAAAATATCATTTTAAAGATAGCAAGAGCAAGCCTTTAGAAAAGACTTGCTCTTATTTTATTAAAATTCAACACTTATTCCTGCTGTATAAGTTCTGCCATTTGTCGGGTAACCGGTAACGATTTCCGGTTGCTGGTCTAAAATATTTTTAACTGCAATTTCCAATGTTGCTTTTTGTTCGTTTTCTTTTCCTAAAGCAAACTCTTTTCCCATGTTAAAATCAATAAAACAATAACCCGGTAAATCATTTGGTCTTCCGTTAATAGCATATCCATCCAACCGCACATAGATCTCATCCTCATTGTTACCGGTTTTTCCATAGTAACCGATTCCAAAATCATATTTATGATAAGGTTTTAACTGACAGTCTGTGTCCATATCTAAAGCATTAAGATAACTGTATCCAAAATTAGTCTTTATGTGGTCACCCAAATCTTTTTTCAAAATAATCTCTATACCATCAATTCTTGCCTGACCGATATTCAGAGGTTTCCAAATCCCGTCATCACCGACAGCCCAGTTAATCAGATTTCGGGCATTTTTCCGAAATACATTTAACTCACCCTGAAAATCACCTTCTTTACCAATATAACGTAACCCTGCTTCATATGCCCAGGCAATTTCCGGGACCAAATCCGGATTGCCGGCAACAAAAGCACCTGCAGGCCAATATAGATCATCAAAATTAGGAGCTCTATATGCTCTTCCCATTGATATATGGAAATTCAATTCATCCTGAAGACGATAAGAAAGGCCAATACGCGGATTCAACTGTTGACCAAATATCTGGTTATAATCATAGCGAACACCGGCAGTGATTTTTAAGTCATCCATATCCGAAGGTTGCCATACATCCTGAACAAATAAAGCACCGTTCAAACCGTTTTGTTCTCCAATGTCAGTACTATTGACCAGGTCATTTTTCACTTCGGCTCCGTAAGTCAGAATATGCTCATGATTCCCTTCTTCTTCTCCAAAAGAAAAATGATAATCTGTGCAATCAAACGATGCTCCAAATGAGTTGGTCACATGAGTACTCGGACCGGCATATCCCCACATCCCAGGATCATCATATTCGACTTTATGAAAAGTATAGAATACATTCACATTGAAATCTTTATCTTCTGTCTTTCTCTGCCAGTTTACATCAACGTTAAAATCGTTATCTTTTTGACTGGCCTGAGGACTTGGAAAATCAATAGAACCAGGAACGCCACGATGATAATTCTGATAAAAAAGGCTTAATCCCAAGTCAGTCTGTTCGTCTATTTTAGATACTATCTTCCCAAATGCTCCGGTTTTACTCAGCTGACTGTTTTCCCGAACACCATCCTCTGAAAAATAGTTCCCTGAAAAATAATAACTCAAATCATCACTGCTACCTTGGTAAATGACTTCATAATCCTTGAGGCCATACGACCCCATGTTGGCATCAACCTTCCCAACAGTTTCATCCTGACCCCTTTTTGTAATGATATTAACAACACCACCTAGAGCATTCGCACCATAAATTGCAGAAGCTGGACCGCGATAAATTTCAATTTTCTCAATCATCGAGGCAGAAATTGTGCCTAAATCTATCTTCCCGGTTTGAGCATTATTCATTACCCGACCGTCAATCAACACCAGGACCTGCTCCGGAGAAGAACCGCGAATACTGACGGCCTTGATTCCCCCCGCATTACCATAATCACTTATCGAGAGGCCACTGACTGTATTCAATATATCAGCCAGATTGTTTGCCTTCAATTCTTTGATTTTTTCAGCATTGATAACTTCTACGCTGGCAATTGAATCCAACAACTTTTCCGGAAATTTAGAAGCGATAACCACAATCTCTTCCATGGTAAAAACTTGGCCTGCTCCCTCTGCTGCAATTACGGACATCATTGTAATAAATTGAAACAAAATTATTATACAAATTATCATTAATCCATTTTTAATAAATCTCATCATTACATCCTTTCTTTTGTAATAGATTTTATTAATATTTTTTTAATATTCGAAAATGTTTAAATGTATGTCAAGCCTCCTTTATCATTTGAAAGATTTGATTAAATATAGTTTTACCCAAAAAAAATCAGATGATACAACATGCTTGACCATATCTTGCCTTCCAATAAAAAAGCTGCTTTCCTTACTGAACAAGGAAGCAGCTTTAAAATTTACGTTTAAGTATAACGATAATAGCAACTGCTCTACCCCTATGTCGGAGGATAGTCAAGCAGGCAATTCCCGGCAAGTCTACTGGCTCCCGACCCTTTTCAAGCATATTCTTCTTCCCGCTTTATCAAGCAGTGAACAATATAAGGTTACGTCGGTTACAGATACGACAATAGCAACGGACTTACACCGTTTTCCTTTTTAATTTATAAAAACCAGGATTGCTTTTCTATATTTAATTTTTGCTATTATAACACGGGATTTATATAATCACAATCTTTTATTAATGCTTTTTGAAATCGAAAATAAATCCTATTCTTTATTCAATCCATTTTTATCGAACTGGAATTTTTTATCGTATAATGTGATTAATTTATTGAAGGGAGGAATAATGCAAGTGAATTTTTATATACAATATTTATTATATTATGTTTGACTTTATAAACATTTTATGTTACATTATATTAAAAATAATGAAAGAGGTTTTTATTATGAAGGGAGAAACAAAGGACGAGCGCTTTCAACGAGTCGTTGAAAAAAGGGTCAGACGCGTTTTGGATAGTTTTCGTGGTTTGTCTCAATGCTCCAATAAACGCATGTATAATTGGAACGAAAAGCAATTAAATAAAATATGGAATGCTATTGACCATGCATATGATACCTGTAAGAATAGTTACGAAAATGCAGAACCTGAAGAATTTACTTTATAAACCGTGAAATCAGTGATTTACAGGAATAGTTTTATTTAAAACTCTATGTTTACTATGAAAGGCATTATGGAACAAAGATCTTTTATGTGAATATTACCGTTAAGATGTTTCCCTTGAAACACCATTCGTCAGCACATGGTTTCAGGCGTTAAGTAAAATTATGACCGAACCTAAAATAAGAAATATTTTTGAAAACAGATTGATTAACAAATTCATCGAAATGTAAAAAGATGTCTCTGGAAACAGGTGGCATACATTGATAAACGAATAAATAAAAGTATTTTAAACTTAATATCATTTTACAATATTTAAACAAACAAAACTAAAATAACTTTGAGGTATTATCTTAAATTTAGTTCAAATCGTTGTTCTCTTACTTGTGTCCCCCATTGATCACCAATAAATTCTTTGACCAGTGTAAATCCATTTTTTTCATAAAGATGCCTTGCTGCATCAAGGCCCTCAAAGGTCCAAAGGTACACTCGTTTATATCTTTTTTCTCTGCAAAAATCAAGAGCCTCATTCATTAACCAATTCCCGGCCCCTTTTCCTCGTAGAATATCCGAAACAATAAACCAGCGAAGATGGACTCCTTCTTTATTCGCATGAATACCATCAATAGTAATTGAACCCTCTACCCTTCCTCCGATGGAAGCAGTCCAAAATCCATCCTGCGCTGTATTGTAACGTCCAATAAATTCTGCAATCTCGGTCGCAACCTTTGCTTCAAAAAAAGCGGTAAAATGCCAATTCTTATGATAATAATTTCCGTGCAGTTCCGCAACCCGACCTATTGAACCAGGCACATATCCTTTTTCTATTATGATATCGCTCATATTACCCCCCCCTTTTTTTTATTCTTTTTTTAACTATGTTTTCCATATTAATTATACGATCTTTTTTATTCTGAAGACGGAAGAAATTGCCCTCGTATCATTTTATGAAATATTTAAGGAATATTTTTCAAATGTTTTCTCATCCATCATGGTTGTATTTTTTATTCAATTACGACACAAATCTAAAAAAACCTTTTAAATAGAAACGAAAAACAGTAAATCTTCTATATTCACAGGAGATTTACTGTTTCTACTTTAAAAAAATCTAATATGCCTGTCAATAATTTATACCACAACTTACTTCATCGTGTAAATTCACCAAAAGCAAACCATCTCTCAGCTGTATTGCTTCCTTTCTCAGTAATAGACAAGCAATAACCACCGAGATGATATCAGCAATGGGATAAGCTATCCAAATACCCATTTTGCCCATAAAGAGCGGTAGTATTACAACTAATGGAAGTGTAAATATTGCCTGCCTGGACAGAGAAACAAATAATGCCTTGAATGGTTGATTGATAGCCAGGAAGAAAAAATAACTCAAAATCTGAAATCCTATAAATGGAGTGATCAGCATGGCCATTTTCATTGGCTCGACTCCTTCCTGAATAATCATTGTATCCTTGGTGAATAAACCCAGTACCGCTGACGGAAAGAAAGTCATAATCGTAAATAAGAACAATCCCATACCTAATGAAAAAATTATTGCTTTTTTAATGGTTTGTTTAATCCTATGATATTTTTTTGCTCCGAAATTAAATCCTATAATAGGTTGTATCCCCTGTGCCAGACCCAAAAAAGGCATGGTAACAAAAACATAAATCCGACTAAAAACTCCATATATGGAAATATCCAGACTGCTTCCGTAATACCTCAAGGACAGGTTCATGGTAATGGCCAGCAAAAAAAAGCCGATTTGATTAAAAAAGACACCTGTTCCCAGGACCAAAACCTGTTTTATTGTATTGACCTTGAATTTCCAGGCATAATTCTTTATTTGGATTACACTCTTACCACATAAATAATAACGGCTGAGGTAAATCGTTGAAATAATCCGGGCAATCACGGTGGCAAGCGCCGCTCCGGCAGTTCCCATATGAAATCCGAAAATAAATATCGGATCAAGAATGACATTCAGGATTGTCCCCAAAAACATACCGATGGCAGCCAATTTGGCATTGCCCTCCGCTTTAATCGCATTGATTTCTAAAAAGCTTAAAAAGATAAAGATAAAACCGTAAACAATATAAGTATAATAACCATCAGCATGGGTATAGATTGAATCTGTCGCACCAAAGGCATAAATCATTTGCTTTTTAAAGGCAATAAGCAAACCGGGAAGCAAAATTCCCAAGATCAAGGAAAACATCATCGAAGTAATAATAATACCGGCCGCTTCATCCTTTCTACCGTTTCCCAACTCAATTGAAGTAATTGAACCTGTTCCGGTACCGATGGCCATACCCAAAGCTATGGCGAACATCTGAAGGGGAAAGACTACTGCTAATCCGCCTAGTGCATCTGAACCGACTCCCCATCCAACGAATGTCGCATCAACCAGATAATACATGCCGTTTATCATCATAGCCAATATCATGGGAATTGACATTTTATAAAATAATTTTGATACAGGTACATTTCCTAATTGTACGTCTTTTATTGTATTTGCATTCATTCCATTCCTCCATTTAACTTTTTTATTCTATAATTCACAGCGACTGCGATACCAGCCATAATCATATTTTGCACAGTTTTTCCGATAATATTCTTCTTTTTTAATGCCATCAGGGTGATTGACGAAATAATTCAGGATATTTTTAATAACTTTTTCTGCTCTATTCTCTGCTTTCTTATTTTCTATTTTTTTCATTGCCTTCTCCTTTTAATGGTTAATATTGAATCAATATTCACTTATGATTAAAAAAATTTGTTATTATCTCTCGTTTTTAAAAACTTGAATCGCCGGGGAAGTTTTTTATCCTTTTTTTTACGCATTATTGTTCTCCTTTTTCAATATTGAACTATTATTCATTTTTGTTAAAAAAATTATTGATGGAAACCACTGACGCCATAGTAATACTGGTGCATTAAAAGATTCAGCATATTCTTTGCCCACTTGCTGCCTTTATAATGTCTGGCAATTTCCAGCAGACCTTCAATAAAATTATTAGCCAAAATATGATAGAATTCATCCTTAATGAAAAATTTTTTTGTATTAATTTTTACACTTAGCTGTTGCTTAATATGTTCTTTTATGCTATATATGATTGTTTCTTTGGCCTTTTCATAACGGGTTCCTTTACTTTGATCAAACAGCATTAAGAATATATCTCTTCTTGTTTCAAATAACTGAAGAATAAAGATTAATTCCTGTTCAAAAAAATTGCTTGGATTCCCTCTTTTTACTTGATTTCTTTCTTCTCTTTGCATAGGTTCGATAATCTCCCTGTAAATTGGACCTACTATGGTGGCAAATAAATCCTCTTTACTGTTATAATAACTATAAATGAGACCTACCGATATTCTAGCTTTTTTTGCAATGTCCTGAATCTTGGTTTTTAAAAATCCTTTTTTTGAAAATTCCTCGATAGCTGCCTTATAGATGTTTTCTTTAATATTATCTTTCAAAAACTGCATTTTCTATCCTTTAATATTGAACTATCATTCATTATTAATCAAATTATAACATAAGAATTTTTTTTGTCAAGCTTTTAAAGTATTGTCTGAGATTATAATAATTCAATCCGGTCCGCAGCAAAAGCGATTAGTCCTATTAGGATGTAAAATTTGCAAGCTATTAATGGAATGACAATTCGCATCGATAAAAAGGAGAATCCTGTATTAGAAACCTTTCAATATATATTATAAAAAATACTTTATCATGGCCTGGTTTCAGAAGGACGTATTAACTCTTTAAATCCCACCTCACGGCAAGTAACGGCCAAATCGGTAAATATAAACTCAGCTGGTAGATTTTTAAGCAGCTTTTAGCAGTCTCTCCATAACTCTTTCACATCTACAAGTTTTTTTAAAAAAACAACAAAACCAACAAATCCATCGTCAATTCTTTCTAATACAAAAGAATTTAAAAATGAATAACTACTCTTTTAGAGCCATTACACCAAACAATAGTTTGACCATTAACATCGGTAAAAAAACTACAATTTCATCTGAATTGATAGTTTCCTAAAAAGTTTTTAATACTTTTTTTAATTCTTCGGATTGAAAGCGTTTAAGTACCAGCCAATATACCAACACCCACCACAAACTCTTCAACAATCGAATAGCATTTCCAAATCCTTCCAATTCTGAAATGTGAGAAGTTAAATTCTAAATCGTACGTACTTTAGATCATTAATAGGGATTAAAGATTACTTTTAAGAAAAATAAAAAGACACTTAAAGAAAAGAAAGAAATAGGCATACTGGTTTACTCAAATTCAAACTGCTATTTCACATAGCAAGTTTACTCTTACAATTAATAAAAAATTGAATTCCCAAGTTAGAACATTGCAATACATATCACAATCGGAGTAAATATCAGAACACTTTAATAGATAATGGTTAATTTCTTAAATAATTCTAAAATATTTTCTTAAAGTTTTGGGAAAGTTATTTTAGTAATAATTCATTGGGGGTTTTTGAAAAACTTTTTATTAAATGCATATGATTTGGGTATTTCATATTTTTTTAAAGAAAATATACTCTAAAAAAACAATTCTTTAGACAAGCTGACTAAAAAAGCATACAAATGGATTATTTTCGTTTCAAGCAAAATAAATTTCACCATTAGAATTTATAGTACTTTCATAATATCTTTCAATGGTTTTTTTTTAATTCTTGGAATCCGCGTATCTTTTTCCGGATATCCAACCACCACCACTAAAAAAGGTCTTTCATTGGAAGGACGGTGTAGAATTTTATTCAAAAATCCCATTTTACTGGGTGTGTAAGTCAAACAGACAAGCCCGGCATGGTGTAACGCAGATATGAGTATACCGGTAGCAATGCCAACAGATTCATTAACATAATAATGATTTCTTTTTGTTCCATCCTCTAAAAAACCGTAACGTTGGGAAAAAATAACGATTAAATAGGGTGCTTCCTCTAAAAAAGGTTTATTTTCGTTAGTCCCTAACGGTTTTAAATCCTCTACCCATGTTTTACTACTGTTATTATGATAAAACTCCCTTTCTGTTTTTTCAGCTTCCTCACGGATCTTTCGCTTAACTTCAGGGCTGTTTATTACGACAAAATACCAGGGTTGCATATTGGCCCCACTGGGTGCGTTTCCTGCTGAGCGTATGCAATTTTCAATAATATGTAGGGGAATTTCTCTTTTTGAAAAATGGCGTACTGACCGTCTGTTTTTTATTTCGTTATAAAATTCCTCTGACCGCTTTTCCATTTCCTTTAAAGGATACGCATGGTAAGATAACAGTGCATTAAATTTTTCTTTTTCCATTAAAATCACCTATTTTCCTGATTAGATTTACTTGCAGAAATTTTTGAAAAAATGGTAAATAAAATTTATTCATCTACCGACAAAACACTTTATCTGGAATTAATAATGAAAAACAAGTTTATTAAAAAATAAATAACTTTACTCTTGTCAAATTGAAAGTAAATAAACATCATCACAGAGAAAATCATTCCATCTTTAAAAAATGAGAAAAATGAATCTTATTTGATTCAATGAAAAACTGTCAATTCTGAAATTATCGCTTGCGTTCCAAGTTTCTCTTTTGATCGCTGTAGTCAGATAATAAGTCCATGAGAACAAGGGAACATTTATTTCTTCAAAAACTGCCGTCAGTGTCAATTATTTCCTTTAGCTTTTTATCGACTGTCCCATCGGGTAAAACATAATCGGGAGAAACATATCCTTCGTCTTCAAATCTTTTCTTCCGAATACAGTTATCACCGCCCATTAAGCAATATTTTTTAACCCATTCTTCCTCTAACAAACCTTTATCATATGCGTTTTTAATCCTGGAAGTCTCACTATACCATTTGCATATATTTTCCATTCATATTTTCCTTTCTGTCAAAAAGAATCCTTTTCTTGATTCATTCTTTTGCTCGCGCATAATTATGTCGTACTATTTAAACAGATAAATGGACTAATGTCAACTCTACCTGCTAGAACACTATAAAACTGTATTATTTGCTTTAATTTTAGCCTCCAAAAGGAACAAATCGTTTACAATTTATCTAAAATCCATGCCATCCAAACTTTTATGAGGTTCACAAAATCTTAAACGACTAAATAAATATCACCAATAGCTAAAAAAAATAAACAATAGTGTCTAAAAAAACACTTTTTAGGGAATAAATATAATAGAAACAATTCATTAATCATAATAAATTATATTTTAAAGTTGATAAGGGCAAACTATTCTAAAGGATAGGACGCAAAGTGATGGATCTAAAGTGCCTCAGGCACCAGGATTGCCAGACTACCGGCTTTTTTTATTTGGAAACATTCTGTCATAAACCTCTATACTTGTGAATCTAAATGGAAAAAGTTACCAAAAGGAGGAAAAACAAAATGTTTTTTTTAAGAAAAAAAATTATCTTCATACTTATTCTACTCACTCTCATTTGCTTGACATTATCCTGCAGCGAATCTCGCCCCTTCGAACAAAATGGAAGAATCAATTCTTCCCTAAATATAAAGTTAACTGCCAATGAAAATAGTGAACTTTTAATTTGTAATTCATCTAGCGGGGTATGCGGACCACCTCCCGGTTGGTATACAAATGAATAGCTCTTGCTGATGCTGATAATAAAAAGCTTTGATCTTGATAAATCTTTTATTTAAGATGAAAGCCTTTAATTTCTTATTGCAAATTCATTTTTTGGAATGATGAGGGATAGAAACAGATGAGCTTATTTTCTTACGTCAGTTTATCTTGTAATAGTAAAACTTATTTAACCTTCCATTATCTTTCTTACAGGTTAATTAATTGATATTTCTGAAAGCCTAATCCTATCTTTTCGGCATAATTCAGGCCGATTTTCCAATCTGAATCAATATTCACATGACTAAATTTATCTTCCCCATGCTCTGGATGAAAATTTCTCTCCTCTAAAACACTACCCTTTATCATTGGGGCATTATTGACCAGGTCTACACATGCTCTATCCAAAGCAACAGGGTCAAAAGATGCTGCCATTCCGATATCAGGAACAATGGCCATGTCATTATAATTCCAGCAATCACATAGAGGAGAAACGTTCATGATAAAACTTAAGTGAAAATGGGGTTTTCCCTTTAATACGGCAAAAGCATATTCTGCAATTTTTTCCTGGGTATTTCCACCTGAATCCCCAGAACCGATAATGGCTGCACTATATTGACAAACTGCTGTGCATTGTCCGCAGCCGATACATGTTTGATAATCAATCTCTGCTTTTCCATTTCTATTAAAATGAATGGCAAGCTGCGAACAATTCTTGATGCATTGGCCACAACTGACGCAATTTTGAAGATTTATTTTAGGCTTGGAGTTGGCGTGCATTTCCATTTTACCAGCTCGAGATCCACTGCCCATACCTAAATTTTTCAAAGTACCTCCAAAACCAGTCAATTCGTGGCCTTTAAAATGGGTCAAGGATATAATAATGTCGGCATCTGCTATTGAAGCTGCTATTTTAGGAGCTTTGCAATGTTTCAGATTGACGGGAATTTCCCGAAATTCTATTCCCTTCAAACCATCTGCAATCATCACATCGCAACCAACGGCAATCCGATTAAATCCATTCTCCATGGCTGTGTTTAAATGATCTATCGCATTGGCTCTTTTTCCGTGATAAAGCGTATTGGCATCAGTTAAAAAAGGTTTACCGCCTAATTCCCTAATTAATTTTACAATGTGTGCAGCGTAATTCGGTCGAATATAAGAAAGATTCCCCGGTTCTCCAAAATGAATCTTTAAAGCAACAAATTTTTCTTTGAAATTTATTCTTTCGATTCCGGCTTCCAAGGCCAATTGTCTCAATTTATCTAATAAATTATTATCGGGTTTTGTTCTTAAACCGGTGAAATAAACGTTTGCATTACTCATCTTTTTATTCCTCCTTAACTGTTTTTAAAAAAATTTTAATTCGGATATTCGCTATGAGCTTATTTGATATTTTATATTTAATTATGCTTGAATTCCAATCTTATATTTATCTTTTGAAAGCATTAAGAACAAAATACAAGTTACCCGATTCTCCATCTATATGAGATTCTAAGGGAATTTGGTTTAGTTCTAAATCATATATAGTTTCCAAATTATATTTTTTTAATTGATTAATTAATTTTTCAGGTCTTCATAAAACCAAAGTCTTAACTCAATGAAAATGGTGGAAAAATTGAATGAAAAAAATGATAGCTTGAATGGTTGACAGTATCACTAAAAACAACAAGACTGCCATTTTTATTCTGATATTAAAAAATTGATAAATGTCCATTCTTTTTTAACCAATCACGATGCATCTTATATTCTGGTAAATATTCCTTGACTTTGCTCCAAAATATCTTCGAATGATTTTTAATATTAAGATGTACCAGCTCATGAATAATCACATAATCAATAATCTGCTGAGGTGTCATAATTAGGCGCCAGGGAAAATTTAAATTGCCTAAATGAGAGCAGGAACCCCATTGTTTTTCAGCATTGGTAATGGAGATTTTATTGTAACTAAATCCATATTGTTCAGCAAGCCTGGCTACACTTCTCGGTAGCTTTATTTGGGCCATCCTTTTATACCAATTGATAAATATTTCCCGGGGATTGGTATGATTTTTTCTTAAAAGAAAAGAATGATTCTTTATGGTTAGTACTTCTTTTTGCTCTTTTACCAATCGCAAATTATATTTATTCCCCAAAAAATAAAAACATTCACCCTCAACAAATTTCTTTTTCGGAAATCTCGTTTGCCTTAATAGAATTTCCTTTTGCTTTCTAACCAGCCATTGATAGTGTTTTAAAATAACTTTCTCAATAATCGCATCCGATGCGTTAAAAGGGGCTTTTACAATTAAAGCTGTATCACTGTCTACCTGCAAAGCAATTGTTTTTCTGTTCGAACGTATAATTTTTTTTATTCTCAACTAGTTATTTCCTCATTCTGTGAAAAGTAGTCTTTAGAATTTGCACTTTTATTTTAAACTAAAATTAATAGATAGAGCAACTTATCGACATATAATCCTTATCGCTTTCCCAGATACCCTGCGATAATAAGCAAAGCTCCTAAAAATATCAATGGAATTGAAATCACTCAAAAGACAACACGAAATTCTGACACATTAAAAAAGGTAAACTAAATAATCCCATTGAACATATCAATAGCCCACCTCCTACTTCCCATTGATGGGAAATTAAGATAAAGATGGGCAAAGCCAGCCAGGGCAACGCATTGGGTAAATTATATATAATCCCCACCATGCCACGTCCCAACCTGTCTGCACCGGGAAATAAGGAAAAAATAAAAAGCAATATTCCCAGGATTAAAAGAACGGTTCGCGCAAAATATCAAAGGATTTTCGAGGCATATAATCTTTTTCCCTTATTTATTTTTTCAATCCTCCTCTTGCCTGATCATACAGAGGGCAGTTTATCCTGAACGATTTAAAAATAATTTTACCTTATCTACTTCGCTCAACTCCGATACGGTGACAAAAGGATTGAATCTTGCATTTTGAGCACATCGGTGAAATCGGCTTACATATAGCCTGGCCATGTGTCACCAGATAAGGATTGAGGGGAATCCAATATTTTTTCGGAAATATTTTTTCCAAGTCCTCTTCTGTCATCGAAGGGTTTTGGGTCTTTAAAATGCCTAAGCGATTGGAAATTCGGTGGACATGCGTATCCACACAGATAGTATTGATTTTAAAAGCAGTACCCAATACCAAATTCGCTGTTTTTCTGCCTACCCCCGGAAATTCAAGAAGATCTTCCCTTTTATCAGGAACCATATGATGATATTTTTTTATAAGAAGTGAAGCAATAGCCTTTAAATTTTTTGCTTTTCTACGGTAAAATCCCACAGGATAAATGGTATTCATAATTTCCTGCTCTGACAATTGTGCTAATTTTTTTGGATTAGGCGCTTTCAAGAATAGTTTTCTAGAAACAACAGCGGTCAATTCATCTTTTGTGCGGGAAGAAAGAATCGTTCCAATCAATACTCGATACGGATATTCCTCTTTTTCTTTTATGGCTTGCATTAAAGGAAGTTGAGGGTAAGAATGATTCGCTTTTTTTAATGTTTCCATAAAACCTTCAATATTGAATCTTTTTGCGTAAACTGTCAGCATGTTAATCTCCTATCATATTGAACTGGATTTTTAAGTTTAATGCATTTAACTATTTTGATTTTTTTTCTCCATTTTTCTACGATAATGCCCCCAGCATTCGATAATAATCTTTCGAGCGGCAAAAAGAGCAATCTTTGAATCATCCAAAGACGGTGCAACTTCCACCACATCAAATCCGATAATAGGCAAATCAAAAAGGCCATGTAAAAGATCCAATAATTCCCTGGCGTTTAAACCACCAAATTGGGGCGTTCCTGTCCCCGGTGCATAAGCCGGATCCAGAACATCGATATCAATAGTCAGATAAACCTTTTTAAATTTTTTCATTTTTTCTTTTATTATCATCAGGGATTCTTCGGTTCCCTGTCGGCGAAAATCCATGGCTTTAATAATATTTATTTTTTGATTTTGAATAAAAGATAATTCCTGGGATTCGATTGAACGAATGCCAATAAAAAATATGTTATCGATACTGCCAACGTTTTTTAAATCCAACGCTCTTCTCTCGGTACAACCATGTGACAGTCTATTTCCACCCATTTCATCGCACAGATCGAAATGGGCATCAAGATGAATGATACCAAGAGGCTCTTTGATTGTCCTATCAATTCCTTTCATTACTGGAATAGTGGTCGAATGGTCACCTCCTATCATGGTAATCAATTTACCTGTTTTTATGGCTTCAGCGGTCATTTCTTCTGCCATTTGAAACATTTTATCTCTATTTTCTCCGAACGCATCGCCCCTATCCAATACCTTTAAGCCCGCAATACTCTCCAGCCATTCAGTTGTAGGGTCTATACTATAAGTAATATTTCTTAATTCTTTTGGTGCATCCTTGGAACCTGTTCTAAAACTGACTCCACCGTCATAAGGAATTCCGAATACCACGATATCTGCTTTCTCCATTGGTAATCCCGGTAAGTTCATGCCTGCCCATATTCTTTGATCTCTTATCATTTGCCTAACATCTTTCATCAATTGATTTCCTACTCCTTTAGCTTGATTATTTTATCTTTTCCATTTTTCCACAAAAGTTTTTGCTGCTCTCCTGGTTTTTGGACTGCTGCAATTTATCTGTTTTTCTACAAAGGAAATTATTTTTTCTTTCTCTGTAAGCATTTCGAATAACAGATGGATTGTTTGTATGATATCATGCTTAATCAAATCTTTTCTTTCTTCCGTATGGTGGGCTGCATCAATATTCAAGAGTTTATTGATGATTGATTCCCTTAAAACAGGTTTATTCCCCGCAATAATCCCCCCACTCATTGCCAGGTATCTTGCTACAATCATACTCTTATCATCCAATAATTGAAAGAAATCATCAAAAATGAGTTCAAATTTTTTTTCAGTATCTATGGAAGTCAAATAAGCAATCACAGTAATGGCCGCCATCCGGTGATAAGCATTGGGGCTTTTCAGTAATTCACAAAAATAATCCCAATGTGGGTATAATAATTCAGGATGTTTTTTGCTCATTTGCAAAATAACTTTGTAGCAATTATAGCGATAGGTTTCCGGTTTTGACTTAATACCTAAGCATATCTCATGCAATAGTTTTGCGTCGGAAAGGGCAGCATGAGTTACATGATTTAGATTGTTTGCTTCCCTTTCATTTAGAAATTTATTTATTCTCTCTTTTGAAAGATACATTCTATCTTCTCTCATCTATTCTCCCCTTATTAAAACTATAAAAAGAATCTTATTCCCACTGAAAGGTCAATGCAGATATGAGAACACCAAGGATAAGGAGTACTAACAGTACCATGATAGCAGTGAGTTGCTCTCCCCATGACGTTCCAAACCAGAAACCCTGTAATAACTTTACAACATAGGTTAATGGAAAAAGGTTACTGATTCGACGAACGGTTTCAGGCATAATTTGTGTCGGAAATGTAGCACCGGATAAAAACAACATAGGGAAAAAGATAATATTCCCCGTGATATTTGCCGTTCTTGCTGTAGGGGCCACACTCGCAATAACAAAACCAAGAGATAGAAAACTGAAAGTGCTTAAAGAAAATGCAAAAAGAATATGGAAAAAGTTACCATCGAAATGGAGATTGTATATGATTTTCGCGGCAACAACCAATAAGATCGCACCGATCGATGTAACAAGAAAATAAACCAATATCCAACCAAGCAGAATGGTAGCAGGGTGAATCGGCGTTGCCCTTAATCTTTTCAAAATACCTTTTTCTCTTTCGGTCGCAACCGCCATTGGTATATTCATTAATCCGCTCATACCAATGATTATGGCCATAAATGCCGGAACTGAAATATCAATTGTCCCGCGCCCTCCGAAGAATATCGTGGGTTTGTTGCCATAGATGCTTCCAAAAACCACCAAAATCAAGATTGGAAAAATCAGGGTAAAGAAAAAAGCTTCCGGTTCTCTTAAAAACAATTTAAATTCTATGATTAAGTATTTTTTAAAACCTCGCATAAATCTCTTCCTTTATTTATAATCCCGATGATTAATCTCGTATTTCCCGACCGGTCAAATGAAGAAAAACATCGTCAAGGGTGGGTTGTTCTATGTGTAAATGACGGAAATATATTTTTTCTCGAATGAGCATATTCACCACTTCGCCAACAAGTTCTTCACTCCGTCCATAGACAATAATCTTTTCATCTTTTTGTTCGACACACCTTGCGCTACTTATTTTCTTTAGCTTTTCCATAATGATCGATTCTTTTACTGTAAAAATAATCCTCCTATCGATATCAAGATTTTTAATTAAGTTTTCCGGAGTATCCAGGGCAATTATATGGCCACGGTCAATAATCCCCACTCTATTGCATAATTGCTCTGCCTCTTCCATAAAATGCGTCACCAAAAATACTGTTTTACCCTGATTTTGAATATCTTGAACTAATTTCCACATTGCCCGACGTGATTGTGGATCTAATCCAGTTGTCAATTCATCCAGAAAAACAATCTCCGGGTCATTTATTAAGGCAAGGACAATGAATAAACGCTGTTTTTGACCCCGGGATAACTTGCCAACATAGCTATTATGTTTTTCCTTTAATCCCATCAATTCTTCGAGATATGCAGTATTTAAAGATCTCCGGTAAAGTGAAGCATATAAGTCTATAGCTTCCCAGACTTTTATCCGGCTGTAAAGATTCGCTTCCTGCAATTGAATGCCAATTTTTTCACATAGATGATAACGATTGCTTTGGGGATTCACTCCCAATACAGTTATGTTTCCGGAATCAGGATGCCTTAAACTTTCTATACATTCGATAATAGTTGTTTTTCCGGCTCCATTGGGTCCAACCATACCGAAAATCTCACCTTTCTCAACTTCAAAGGAGACATCATCTACAGCAATAGCATGGTTGTAACTTTTTCGTAAGTGTTCAACTCGTATAATTGCCACTGATAGACCTCCTAATCTTTTTAAGATTAAGTTATGGTTCAATCAATCGATGAAATGCGGAGAGATAACTCAACATAACATCTCTAATCATATAAGTTTGATGATAGATAAGAAATTTTACGCCCATATCAAGCCAGCCTTTTATCGCATCTGGTGAAGATAAGACAATACCGGGGGATTTTCCGGCTTTGATTATTTTTTCGATTGCTTCTTTTATTACCTTTTGAACCAAAGGATGCTTAACTTCTCCTGGATAGCCCATTGATTGAGATAAATCAATTGAACCGATTAAGACAACATCGATCTCCGGAAGCTTAAGGACTTCATCCAAATTTTCAATCGCTTCCTTGGTTTCGAATTGAGTAATAATGATAATTTCTTGGTTTGAAGTAGATATATGGGTTTTTAAATCATGGGGGATACCATAGGCACTAGCACGACTTACATCAACTATTCCCCTAAATTCCGATCTGGTTTCATCTGCTCTTTGAATGTAACGGGTCAAAAAAATAGCCTTTTTAGCATCTTTCACTGAATTGATCATCGGAAATACAATACCCATCGCTCCTACATCCAGAGCCTTTAAAATATAATTTTTTTCATTTTCACTAACCCGGATAATCGGAACAATATTGGTTCGTTCAGCTGCACATATCATCGGTATACATGATTCTGCTGTCATTGGACCATGTTCTGTATCCAGTATGACAAAATCATATCCGGAATAACCGCACATTTCGGTTAAATCCGTTGAAGAAAATCCTTGAAATGTTCCTATCACCGGCATATTCTTTTTTAATTTCTCTTTTATCCTATTTTTTCTCATTATTCTTCTCCTTTAATTTTTCAATAAAATCGAGTAAAATCTTTATTTATTTTCCTAATTAAAATTGTAAAGAATCATAAAATAACATGATTCAACAATAAATATTTCTCTTTTTATTATTTTCTCTTCTGGAAAACAGGATGAATGTTTTTTTAGTCAAACAAATAACTTAAATGGACAGAAACAACCGTCAAAGAAAGCGCATACCAGAAAGTTGTTAATTTCACTTTCTAAACGGAGAACATGTTGGTTGCCCCTGGGATATAATAAATCTTTGCTGTAGCTTGTTTTAATTTCATGTTCCGATTATTTAACCTTTCATTTTCTACCATGTAAATATTAGAGATATCTAATATTTTTTCAATTTTTTGTTAAAAAAAATATTTAGAACTATAATCATGATAATGAAGATTTGTTGCTATTGCCCTTTTATCCTTTTTATCGGGAAAAACATAGGTACTTTTTTCATATAATCAATATAAGCAGATCCAAATTTTTTTATTAAAAGTCTTTCTTCGTATCGGGAAATTTGATAATAAAAAACAATAATAAAAATCCATACAAGGATTGAAAGCAATGATAAGGATAAAAAAATAAATCCTGAATAAAGCAACATCGCTGCCAAATAAATAGGATGCCTTACAATTGAAAATACACCGTTCGTAATGACTTGAGGACTTTCTCTTTTCTCTGCAAAGACCGTATTCATGCCTTTCTGTGCAAGATATCCAGCTATAATGAAAGCAATCACAGATATCGGAATGCGAATATAATTAGATATATATTGTGTTAAAAAAGTAGAGAATTTAAATACAAATGAATCCGCAATCCACACAGAAAAGAAAATAACCAGAAAAATTAATTGGCCTATATCGCTCAATGCATGCTCCCCAATCAAGTCTTCCCTGTCTTGATGTGGTCTTCTTAAAAAACCTCTCCCTTCTTTCATTTTTTCTCCTTTATCAAAATTTATAATATTTAAATGCCGGTCATAAAACACCAGACTACAATTCAACATAGATAGACTTTGACAATCATACTCAATAGACTTGTATAATTATCTATCGAATATGTCAAGATTTTCTTTTTATTAAACATTGAATCATTGCCTGTTTTTCTCTCTTTCTTTTTAAATAGTGAACACTCCTTAAAAAAGTTAATTTAAATATTTAACTTTTTTTCTTTTTTTCTTCATACATCTCCTGGTCAGCTATTCGTATTAAATCATCTATCTGCAAAGGATTTTTAGGATCATATTCCGAAAGGCCAATACTGAAATTAATTTGATAATCTTTCTTTATGAGTTTATTTATTTCAATTAAACCTTCGATTAATCTTTTTTTGATTAATCGGGCTTTTTTTATGGAGATATCGGGAAAAATCAATAAAAATTCATCACCACCCATACGGCATATAATATCAATTTCTCTTAAGGTAACCTGAAATAAATGTGTTACCTCTATTAAAGTTTTATCTCCTTCGCCATGACCAAAATTGTCATTGATTAACTTAAAATCATCAATATCCAAAAAAGCTAAAGACAGATAAGAATGATGACGTTTGGATAGCTTTATCTGCCTTTCAAGCAATTCCATGCCATACCTCCGGTTGTAGGCACCGGTCAAAGAATCAATGCGGGCAAGTCTTTCTAATTTTTCTTTTAATCTCTTTCTATCAGTAATATCTTGAAATAATCCAATCATACCCTGCTTCTTCCCTTTGATAATAATAGAGGAACCGGTTACAAGAACAGGAAAGGTTGAACCGTTTTTCTTTTGTCTTACTGTTTCGATTGTAAAATAAGAATTTTCCAAAGCCCTGTTATCAAACATTTTGCCTTCTTCTATTTTTTCAGGTGGATGAATGATTCCAGAATTAATATTTTTGCCTTTCACTTCTTCCAATGTGTATCCAAAAAGTTCTGAAAATTTGATATTTATATCCAATATGATACCATTTTCGTCGGTAAATACCGCCGCTTCAGGATTATTCTGAAAAAGGTGTGCAAAGTGTTCTTTGCTACTTATGAGTGCTTCTTCCATCTTCTTTCGTAAAGAAATATCCACATGAGTTCCTAAAAAACGTAGCGCCTTACCTTCGGCATCACGCAAAACAACATTGCCACGGGAAAGAATCCATTTCCATTTACCAAATTTGGTTTTCAAACGAAATTCTGCGCGATATTCTTTGATTGTTCCTTCAATGCATCCCTGTACTTTTTTTAATACCCTTTCTCTATCGTCAGGATGTAAAAGGTTTTCAAAGCTTTTATTGCTAGTCGTATCAATTTCTCCGGGTTGATAGTCAAGCATTTTATGGTATTGATCACTCAGGTAAAGTTTATTTAATTTCAAATCCCAATCCCATACACCATCATTGGTTGCATCCAGGGCAAAAGATAATCTTTCTTCGCTCTCTTTTAAAGCTCTTTGCAGTTTGTTTCGTTCAGTAACATCAAGTCCGATTGAAAGCAATCCTATGGTTCTATTCTTTGCATCTTTTAATGTCTTATCATACCACTCAATTTCAACTTTTTGCCCAGATTTAGAGATAATCAAATTTGTTATACCTTTAGTCTGTTTATCATCGACTGCTTCATAAAAAATACTTGTAATTCTTGCCTTATCTTTTTTGGGTAAAAATGTGTCGATCCAATTTTTCCCTTTCACTTCATCCAGCTTATAACCGGTAATTTTTTCTGCAAATTTATTAAAAAGAATAATATTCCCCTCTTTATCCAAAACCAATACGATGGCTTGTGCGGTATCAATCAAGGTGCTGGTAAAGATCTTCTCTTCACGAAGCATTTTTTCAACCTTTTTTCTCATGCGAATATCTTTTGCAAGTTCACTGGTCCTTTCTTTCACTCTTATTTCTAAATTATTATTTACTTCTTCCAGTTCTTGTCTTGAATTTTTCAAATTGGAAGTCATCTCATCAAAAGCACGTGATAATTCTCCCACTTCATCGCTTGAAAGAGTCCCAACTTTATAGTTTAAATTTCCTTTGATAATTTCTTCCGTTCCTGCATGTAATTTTCTTATGGACCTTGTCACAATCCTGGAGATAGTCAAGGATATAAAAATCGCAAAAAGAAGAAAAATGCCAAAAAGTACCATAAATTTTTTAGTTACGTTAAAAATTGGGGCGAAAGCTTCTTGTTCGTCAATTTCAGCAAACAAATACCAACGAAGTTCAGGAATCTTTGTATACATTCTTAACGTCTTTACCCCTCGATAATCAGTAATGAAATCAATTTCTTCCTGTGTGGAAATATCCCACAAAAAATAATCATCCGTCTGTTTAAAAGCAAGGTCAATTTTTTGTTTGAGAATGACATCTTCAATGAACCTAGAGGGAGAAATAATATACCCATCCTTGTTGACCAAATAGACTTCTCCGGTCTTTCCCAATCCATTATAATTAGTTGTTATCCCAAAGATCCTATTGGCATTAAAATCTACCACCAAAACACCAGCGTATTGCCCATTGGTAAAGATAGGTGTAGAAATGCTTAAAATATATTTTTGAGCAAAAGAGGAAAAGTGCAAGTCACTTATATATTGCCCTTCTCTCCCTTTTAAAAACGAACCTTTATTATTTTTATTCAATCCTGAATTCTGGGCATTGGACACAATAACCATTCCCTCTTTATTTAAAACCGATATGTTAGAAAGTTCACGATGAATTTTAATAATCGATTCAATCCTTTGTCTCGCCTCTTCAATATACCGGTCCATATGAGATGTTTTATTGAAAACCTGATAGAAAATGTTTTCAGATGCAATCATTTTGGAAAGTTCTTTGTAATTAGATAATTCTAATTCAATATAATTTGCACGGGTTTGGAGGACACTTAAAAGATTATTTTTGATTTGCTCTTTAATATTGTTAGCAGCTATATTTCTGGAAATTAAAACAAAGCTTACACCAAGCACTATAACAATTGACAAGACAATTATGAGAATTTTATAATGGATTTTCATAATGTTTTATTTCTTCCTTCCTTTAGTTAAAAAAAGTGTGGTGTTCATTTAAATACAACTATTGAAATGTTATTTATATTTTATTATAATATCAATTCTGATTCAAATAACTGATTTGTGTCTTTGAATATTTACGGAACTTTGGTTTTCACCGATCATGATACCTCGATATCAATTAAAAAATAGTTTATTCTTATTTACGCTTGACATTTTAAAATTAAGTGGTAATATTTATTTAGATAATTGTCTAAATATCTAAATAATGAGGGTAATTAAAATGAATAGTCCTTTTAAGGCTCTTTCTGATCCTACGCGGAGAAAAATATTGGAACTGTTAAGGGAAAAAAATTTATCAGCCGGGGAAATTGCAAGTCACTTTAATATCAGCAAGCCATCAATTAGCCACCATCTTAATTTATTAAAGAATTCCGAACTCATCTTAAGCGAAAAAAATGGCCAAAATATCTTTTATTCGTTAAATACCACTGCTCTTCAAGAACTAATTCAATGGTTCTACCATTTTAAAACAAAAAATAAGGAGAAAAATCATGTTTAAAACAAATAAAATAATAATCAGCATTATACTTATCTCGATTATCGCTACCGGTTTTATATATGGTAGCTTGCCTGATAAAATTCCCTTTCATTGGAATATAAATGGTGAAATAGATGCCTGGACCGGTAAAATATTTTCCTGGTTCATTGCAATTTTACCCCTGGCAATATATTTTTTAATGATTCGCATTCCAGAAATCGATCCCAAAAAAGAATCCTATTCGAAACACAAGAAAGCCTACGAATTACTTATGGTCATTCTGGTTTTATCCTTTACCATGCTTCACTGGATTGTCATCTTTTCCGCTTTAGGATATCAGATAAGCGTATCCCGAATAATACCCATGGGTATTGGATTTTTATTTATCATTATGGGAAACTATATGGGCCAAATTAGGCCAAATTATAGTTTTGGAATTAAAACGCCCTGGACTCTGGCAAATGAAATAGTATGGAAAAAAACCCATCGTATAGGCGGATTTGCGTTTATCTTATCAGGTCTGATCTTCATCATTGCGGGAATCATAAACAGGTCTTATAGTTTTATTTTAGCTATTTCTTCTATCTTTTTGGCTGTAATTTACATTATTGTTTTTTCCTATTTCGAATATAGAAAAAGAAAGGAACAATAAAATATTTTGAAAACAGGCTTTTTTCAAGTAGATAAATTTTGGAATTAATTTTTTTTAGCTTATTATACAAAGAGCCTGTTTTCATTTTTTTATCTTATCCTTTGCAAGCCGTAAAACACCTGCAAAAAAGTTAATTCCAGGAACTCTTTTCATGTAACGAATATAATCATCTCCGAACTTCTTTATTCCAAATTTATCTGCTTCCTTGATATCTTTGTAAAAAAATATGATGTTCGCAATACCAAGCAAAGCGATTATCCAATGCTGGACAATGAAAATAAGGGCAATGCTTAACATAATTCCTGCCAAGTACTGAGGATGTCGAATGATTGCATAAATACCGGTATCAACTAAAACCGTTGTATATACGTAACTCTTTCCCTTGGGTACTTTACCTTTGCTGCGAAGGGCAAAAATAGGAATCCAACCAAATATAGCTGAAAATACCCAAATCATCCAACCAACATTTCTTAACGGTTGCAAAGCATTGTAATTATAAAGAAAAAAACTTAATATGATTTGGATGGTTATGGTCATCGTCATTGCAATAACGGGTAAGGTTATTTTAAAATGTGTCATTTTGGTTTGAATTCCTTTTTTAAAATATTTGATTACCCGAAAACTTTTGTCATTGACTTTTTGATTGCTTTTGGAACAAATCGGAAGTGCAATTTGGACAGCGTGTTGCTTTTATGGGAATATTGGTCTTGCAACGGGGACATTCTTTTGTCGTTGGCTCAGATGGAGTCTCTTCTTTTTTCTTTAGACGATTGATATTTCAAATAACAATAAAAACAGCAAATGCGACAATGAAAAAGCTTATCACCGTATTAATAAATAACCCATAGTTCACAGTAACTGCACCAGCTGCTTGTGCATCAGCAAGAGAAATGTATGCACCCGCAATTTCCGCACCTTCTTTCAAAACACTAAAAAGATTAGAAAAATCTACATTTCCCAAAAACATACCGATAGGCGGCATAATAATGCCAAAAACAAAAGAACGCACCATCGTGCCAAAGGCAGCACCAATAATAATGCCAATTGCCATATCAATTACATTACCACGCATAGCAAAGTCTTTAAATTCTTTTAACATGATTTATCCTTTTCTTCCAATATGGAAACAATTTTAACCGATTTAATAAAAATTATAAAGTGGATAAATTTTGTTAAACGCTAAGCAATGTTAATTGATGATTGCAACATAAACTTACTAAAATTCTAATTCAATTTATGTTAACGTATGACTTCTACGATATCAGTAGGTAATATTTCATCACTGGAAAATCTTTTGTTTACCATAGCAACGGAAAGTTTATCCTTGACTGAAATAATTCTTGCCATGGCAATTAGATTTAATTCCCGATCCAAAACTTCATTGGTTTTTGGATCAATGATGACTTCCCCTTCCTGATATATCTTTATTTCTTCTCCTTCTTTAATGCCGGAACTTGATCCTAGATTAACATAAACCTGAGTAATTCCACCACTTGAAGTGGTATCTACTTTCACAACATATCCTTCCAAAGGCATGATTGGTGAAACAGTTGTATCGATATTCACTTTTGTTGCAAAATCTTCTGCAGTCTGCAGACAAATATCTTCTATAGCTGAAAATATATCCGTAGCCGTTTCTGATGACAAACCGAATCCCCCTGCAAAAGGAATACGAATCGAAGCGCCTGATTTAGAAGTTTTGCCCTTTTTTACTTCTGAGAAAATAATCTCTCCTGTATTTACGTTGATTGCTCTTACGGTCATAGTAACGGAAGCAGAAGACTTTTTTAAGCTTACGGGACCAATTTTAACTCCCCCGGATTTTTTATAGATAATACTGGTAACGCTTCCCGAAACAATCGTATCAACCCCCAGCATATTTCCAATTTTAACTGCAGTCGATTGGTCAACTCTCCCGGAATAAGCTTGAAAATCCTGTTCCTGTAAAATAGCATCCAATTTGGTTCTTTCGAACACTCGAAAACGATTGGTGCTTATCAGGGCATTTATCATTAAATCAGTGGCAGCTTTAGACAATTCCGAATTAATGCGCCAAATGTAGCCCGGAGCAGTTGAATCAAATCCAATAACAGCTATTCGAGGCAATTCAGCACAAAAACCAAGACTTGATACTAATAGTAATACTCCTAAAATCATTATCAATTTTATTAAAAATTTTTTTTCTTTTTTCATTTTTATCCTCCAATAATCATTTCCAAAAATCCTTCTTTCGAATTATTTTTGAATCCTTTTGATAAATAAAAGTGGAAAAATAATATCACTCATGCAACATGGTATCCAAACCGAAAGAAATAAAAAAATAAAAATAATTAAATAATTATATCCATTTAATGGAACAGTGGTAGCCATGGCAATGTGAAAAAGGGATGCAAAAGTACTTAAAAAAACGTGTCCTGCATGGGGAAACTTGGTCGCCGGTTTTAAATATGCAATAGAAATGCCTAAAAAAGCTAATGGATTTACCAACCACCATTTCTCAATAAAACCAATATGCACCTCCTTTTCGGGAAAATTCAATAAGCTTTCGCCCAGATAAGGAAATAATGAATCGCTAAGAGTAGCTATTCCCACAGAGCCAACATACCCAATAATAAAAAGGATGATAATACGATATGTCTTTCCTCCATTCATGCTCTTTTTGTAATTTTCATACATGGAAGCTGTGACCAATGCACTCAAAAATACGTGAATGGGGTGCAAAGTATAAAAAATTTGTAAAGAAGAATGATGTGGCAATTTTTGGATAAATATCATCGCAATGATTCCGGTTATTGCTCCAAAAAGAGTAAAAGGAGCATGATGCTTTAATTCTTGGACAATTAAATTCGTCATTTCCTTCTTCCTCGCTAATTTGAGTTGTTATAATATTATTGTATCATAAATATATTTTTAGTTGTGATGATAATAGAATAAAATTTGATTTGAATTATTTTTTAGGCAAAATTATATTTCAAATGGAAATATCACTAATAATCTTTAAAAATCTCGCGAAAATGGTATCCACGGATTGCATAGATAATAACCATAGGGAAAAGCCGGGGATTTCTGATTAATGACCAAAAAAGAAGTTTCCAATAATAAAATCTTTCACTTCCCAAGATACCCAGATGCCAAACTGATTTAAAGAATGCATGAAGATAGACAAGGTGAAATTGATACCTCTTTGTTTCCAATGGTTTAAAATTTTCCATCAATGTTAAAATACGTTTGTAGTAATATTTTGGAGAATAAATGGTGCTTAAAACCTTTTTGTAACCAGATATCAGTGTTTTGTAATTCATTTTTGGAATAAAGTTAATGGAAAGATCTGTATTATTTCCTGTGCTTTCTTTCAATAATCTATTTTCTTTGGCAAGCCGTTGATAAAGTTTGGTGCCGCGAGGAGCATTTAATAATCCTACCATGGCACTGACAATGCCGCTTTTTTGGATAAATTCAATTAATCTTTCAAAAATAAGAGGCGTATCACTATCAAAGCCCATAATAAATCCTCCGCTCACTTCCAATCCAAACTTCTGCATTTTTTTTACACAGGCAATAAGGTCGCGATTTACATTTTGCCACTTCTGACATTCTAACAGACTTTCCTGACTGGGAGTCTCGATACCTACAAATACCGAACTAAAACCGGCCAGCGCCATTAAGTTCATCAACTCTTCGTCATCAGAAAGATTGACTGAAACCTGTGTAGAGAATGAAAAAGGGAAATTCCTTTTCTTCGTCCAATCAATCATCAAAGGCAGCAGATCTTCCTTTAATGCTTTTTTGTTTCCAATAAAGTTATCATCAACAATAAAGATACCCGCCCTCCAACGTTTCTGATAGAGGTCCTCTAATTCTGCAATAAATTGTTTTCCGGTCTTTAATCTCATCCGATGTCCAAAAAGCAAGGTAACATCGCAAAAATCACAATTAAAAGGACACCCTCGTGAAAACTGCAAACACATGGATGCATATTGATTCATATCTGCTATTTTCCAAAATGGAATGGGCGTTTTTGTTAAATCTGCCCATTTTTTTGAGGTGTAAACCTGTTTAAGGCAATCTTTCTCCAGGTCCTTTAAAAAATCAGGCAGAGTGATTTCTGCTTCATTAAGTATAAAATGATCTACATTCTTAAAATCTTCATAACCGGATGTAAAGAGCGGACCACCAGCCACAATTTTGGCTTTCAATTTTTTACATCTATTGATGATTCTAAGTGCTGATTGTTTTTGAATAGACATGGCCCCGATAAATACATAATCAGCCCATTTGATGTCATTATCATTTAACGATGCTACCGTCATGTCTATCAGTTTTTTCTCCCAATGCTGGGGAAGAAGAGAAGCAACGGTCAATAGCCCTAAAGGAGGATAAGTGGCTTTTTTGGAGATAAATTTTAGCGCATATTTAAAACTCCAGAAAGTATCTGGATATTCAGGATGAATTAAAAGTATTTTCATTTTTAATATCCCGGATAAAAAATAATCCTTTTATATTAAAATTTCTTCCTATAAATTTTAAATATTATGTTAAAATAATTTTTTTCCTTTGTTAAATCTATTTTAACATATTCCATCATTTATGTTTAATAAATAGTGTATTTCTTTTCATAAAATATTTATTGTTTTTTCCAATCAGGCTTTCTTTTTTCAAGAAAAGCCCGTACGCCTTCTTGAGCATCTTCGGTCAAACACAATGATGCAAATAGTTCTCCCATATAATCGATTGCTTCATGATAAGGTAAATCCTGCATCTGGTAAATACCCTGTTTTCCAATTTTCAAAGCCAGTGGACTTTTTTGGGCAAATTTTTCTGCCCATTCCATAGTTCTTTCTTCAAGTTCTCCCGAAGGGACAACATGGTTGACCAATCCCAATCTTTCTGCTTCTTGTGCAGAAATAATATCACCGCTCAAAATCAATTCCAAAGTTTTCTTTCTCCCAACTAAACGGGATAACGGAACTGCCGGTCCCAGACAGATAAGACCAAGGTTGATGGCGGTTGTTCCGAACTTGGCATCTTCGGCAGCAATGGTAAAATCACTGGCATAAGCTAATCCTGCTCCGTTTGCCACGGCATAACCTTTAACAGAAGCAATCACCATTTTCTTCATTCTGGAAATCGTATGATTGTGTTCATCCATTAAATGAATAAACTCCCGATATTCGACTGCTGTTTTTTTCTTAAATTCGTCTAATGAAATACCGGTGGAAAAATGTTTTCCGGCAGCTTTAATAATAATAACCCGGATATTATCATCATTATCAAGCTGTAATAGTGCAGAGTTCAACTCCATTGCGAATGGAACATTAAAAGTATTTCGCTTTTCCGGCTGATTTAAGATAATAATCCCAATTTTATCTTTTATTTTGATTAGAATGTTTTTTGATATCATGTTTTTCTCCTTTTACTTTTTGAATCTTAGCAAGCCTCCACCATGCACTGCACTGTCATGGGGATGGTTATAGTAACATTTTTATTAAATCCTAACAAATTTCCACCAAATTGATTTTTCAGTTTCTTTAAATTTTTTCATACCATTTTTTTCCAATACCCGCCAGGAAGGAATATTATCCTTTTCCGTTTCTGCTATTACTGTTTTTACATTCTTTCGTGCAAGAACCCATTTGATCATCCTGCTGACTGCTTCGGTTGCATACCCTTTATTCCGATATTTCTCATTTATGCCATAACCAATCTCCATATTTCCTGATGCATCAGGTTTTCCCTTAAAACAGGCTCCTCCAATAATTCTGTTTTCTTCTTTTAAGATGATGATCCAATTGGTATGCCAAAGATAATTTTGACTATCATCAATGACCGATTGAAGACATTCCTTCATGGCGATGGCAATTTCATTTTCAAGTTTATAACCTGTCATTTTCACTCCAAGATTACTTTCCATCTTTTGCCAATCATCAATTAATAATCTTAAATGATACTCATTAAGCGGAATGATTGTTAATCTTTTGGTTTTTAGGATATTAAATTGCTTTATTTTATTTGATTTCATGATAATTAAATCCTTTTAATAGGCATACTTATTTATAACAAGGGGATGACCTTTGAATATTCTGCATTGACACCATATTTTTTTCTCATTTTTCCTAAAAAAGTATGGATTTTACGCTTATAAGCTGGATTGGCCCTTCCGCGCGGGTAAAGATTGACATAATCAAGATAAAACTGGGGAAATTCCTTTTTTATAAAATGAAAATATTTTTCTTTGATGCCGCCAGACAAATATAGCATGCCACTTAACATGTAATCCACTTCTGCCTCTGATGCCTTTCTGACCATATTTTCCATCATCTTTTCATCATCGGATAAAAAAGGTAAAATCGGAAAAAAATGGAAACCGGTAGATGTTTTTGTTTTTCTAAATGCTTGTAAGATTTTCCACCTCTCTTCAGGCTCGCTTGCGCCCGGTTCGACTTTGGATGATACGTTTTTATCATCTGAAGTAATGGTTACAGCAATATTTACCCATGCATGATGAGCTAATCGATCGATTAGCTCAATGTCTCGTAAAATCAAATCGGATTTCGTGCTGATAATCATCGGTTGTTTATATTTTATCAATACTTTTAGAATATCCGGCATCAACCTGAATTTTGCTTCTGCCGGCTGATAACTATCGCATACTCCACCGATATTAATAAATTTTCCACCGGTCCAGTTTTGCATCAGTTCTTTTTCCAGGATTTCTGCAATATTTTTTTTCACATAAATATCTTCCTCAAAATTTTTTGAATTCAAATACTTATGACTTTTTCGGGCATAACAATATCGGCAGTTATGAGAACATCCCCTGTAGATATTTAAATCAAATGAATAAGGCAATCCCTTACGTTTCAATTGATAAAGAGCTTGTTTACATTGATAATCATAAAATACCATGGTAGGTTTTTTTCTATTTTTATATATATCCATTTTGATCTTACCATTATTCCGCTGAAATTACTTTTATTATACGTTAACCATCCAAAGAGTAAAGAATTCAGCTAAAAATACTTAAAAAAAGCAGTTTCATAAAAAAATTAAGTTTAAGATTTTAACTTACATATTTTGTAGGAGATATAGCGGAAAATTCCAATCAATGATATAAATGGCAGGCTACGAAGTGATTATCTTCTATTTCTTTTAAGTCTGGTGATGTCTTTTCACAAACCGCTCCGATTTTATTGATGCACCTGGTGTGAAATCGGCATCCTAATGGAGGGTTGACCGGACTTGGAATCTCGCCTTGAAGAATAATCTTTTTGCTCCTCATCTTAGCATCAAGTCTGGGAATAACTGAAAATAATGCTCTGGTATAGGGATGCATGGGATTTCTGAAAACACGCTCTGTGTCTCCGTATTCCATGATTTTTCCTAAATACATAATAGCAATCTTCTCAGTAATAATTCGTGTCAAAAACAAATCATGGGTAATAAATATATAGGTAAGGTTTAATTCTTCTCTTAATTTCTTCAACAAGTTTAAAATTTCTGCTTGAACTGAAACATCCAAAGAGGAAGTCGGTTCATCCAATACTACAAATTCCGGATTTAAAATTAAAGCTCGAGCAATAGCTATCCTTTGCCTCTGTCCTCCTGAAAGTTCATGGGGATAACGATAGAGATGTTCTTTTCCCATGCCAACTAAATTTAAAAATCTTTCGATTTTTTCAATGAGTTCAACCTCATTTTTAACCATATGATGCGTTCTTAATCCACTACCTATAATGTCTTTTATTTTTTTTCTTGGATGCAAAGAAGAGTAAGGATCCTGAAAAACAATTTGCATTTTTTTCCGTAGGGTTTTATCTATCTTTTTAATTTTGCTTATTTCTCTTCCGTTAAAAAAAACAGATCCGGAAGTAGGTTCAATCAAACGAAGTATTACCCTGCCCAAGGTTGTTTTTCCTGAACCGGATTCACCTACTAAACCAAAAATATCCCTTTTATTAACCGAAATAGAAACACCGTCTACTGCCTTAACATATTTTTGTTTTTTCCAGGGAAAATACTTTTTTATTTCTTTAAGTTGAATTAATTCTTCCATCTTCTTCCTTCTCCATGATTAGATATTACTGTATTTATTTCTTATTTTCATATAGAAAACAAGCCACAAAATGATTCCTTTCTATTTCCAACATCTGTGGTTTTCTTCTTTTACAAATCGTTTTAGCGTAATCACATCGAGGATGGAATCGACATCCGGTAGGAGGTTCCACCAAATCAGGTACACTTCCTCTAATCTCCACCAATTCCTTGCTTCGTTCAGAAGGAATGGCATTGATTAATCCTTTGGTATAAGGATGCTTGGCACTATTAATGACCTGATCTACTTTTCCTGTTTCAACCATATCCCCGGCATACATCACCCCTACACGGTCACATGTCTCAGCAACGACAGAAAGATCATGGGTAATAAGTAAAATGGTTGTCTGATTTTTTTCTACCAAATCTTTTAATAAAGTTAACACCTGGGCTTGAATTGAAACATCTAAAGCAGTCGTCGGCTCATCAGCAATAAGCAAAGCAGGTTTGGTAGATAACATCATAGCAATCATCACCCTTTGAGCCATACCCCCTGACAACTGGTGAGGATACTGTCGAGCAATCTTTTCGGGCTCAGGAATATTGACTTCTTTTAATAATTCAATCGTTCTTTTTTTTGCCGCCTCTTTGCTTATTTTTTTATTGGCGATTAGCGCTTCTAAAATCTGTTCTCCATTATTGACTACCGGATTTAATGCGGCATTGGGATATTGCATAATCATGGTTATTTCTTTACCGCGAACATTTTTTCTAATTTCTTCCTTATCCATTTTTAATAGATCCATTCCTTGAAAAATGATTTCTCCCTTTTCAATCTTTCCAGGATTCTGCACTAAATTAAGCACAGCAGAAGCGGTCACACTTTTTCCGCAACCGGTTTCTCCAACCAAGCCAAAAAATTCCCCTTTATTGATTCTCAGATTAACGCCGTTTAAAGCCTTAACAACTCCCCGGTAAGTATAAAAATTGACCTCTAAATCTTTTATTTCCAATAATAACTCTTGAACCATTAATTCTTCCCTCTCCTAAGATGTGGATCGGATATATCTCTTATTCCGTCTCCCAACAAATTAAAACCAAAAACTGTTAGCAGGATGGCAAAACCTGGAAAAGTAGGAACCCACCATTGATTGATTAAAAAATTCCTGCCCGAACTAACCATCAAACCCCAATCGGGAGTAGGTGGTTGAGCTCCCAAACCCAAAAAACTCATACCTGCAGCAATACGAATGATATTTCCCATATCCAAAGTAGCTCGAACAATAAGCGTAGAAAAACATAGGGGCAATATATTAAAAATCAATATTTTTAAATTGGAGCTGCCTAATGCTTTTTCTGCTTCAATAAAGGTCCTTTCTTTAATACTTAATGTTTCTCCCCGGGCCAGCCTGGCATAGACTGGCCACATGGTCAAGGCAATCGCTATCATTGTATTTCTAAGATTTGGACCCAGTGCTGCTCCAATAGCCATGGCTAGAATAAGACGCGGAAAAGCCATAAATATATCAGCAATCCTCATAATAATTTCATCAATCCATCCACCAAAATAGCCTGCTATAAGGCCCAAAAATATTCCCAAGGGTAAATCGATTGCTAAAACAATTAACATAATCTTTAAAGCTACTCCTGCCCCATAGATGATCCGGGAAAGAATATCTCTGCCCAATTCATCCGTTCCCAATAAATGATCTTTTGATGGAACCGCTAATCTTTTATCTAAATGCATGGTTACAGGATCATAAGGGGCAATATAGGGAGCAAATATTGCTACAACAACTAATGTCAGAATGATAGCTAAACCAACTATGGTCAAGGGACTCTTTTTGACTAAATAAAATGTTTCTTTAATATCAGAGATTTCCGAAGCGTGTCTTTTGCCCCATGAAGTTATCCAATTTTGTGAAATTTCCTTATTCAAGCTGTTTCCCCCTTATCAATATTTAATCCTGGGATCCAGGACTGCGTAAAGCATGTCAACGATTAAATTACTTAACGCATAAACAATTGCAATCAAAGTAACTGAGCCTATGACTGAATTTAAATCAAGTGATAAAAAAGAATTAACGGCATATCTGCCCAGACCGGGATATCCGAATACCGTTTCAGTTAAAACCGATCCTTCCAAAAGATATCCGAAAGATATCCCCACCATGGTTACAATCGGAATTAAGGCATTTTTAAAAGCATGTTTAAAAATGACTATTTTTTCCCTTAACCCTTTTACTCGAGCAGTTCTTATATATTCCTCGTTAAGCACCTCAAGCATTGATGAGCGGGTGACCCTACAAATATAAGCAGTTTGAATCCATCCCAAAACCAGACCAGGACCTATTAAATGGTAAAGAGCATCCCAAAATGTTTCAATTTCTCCTGCAATCAGGCTATCTAATAAATAGAGTCCACTTACCATGGGTGGGGGAGATATACTGGGAGACAATCTTCCTCCGGCAGGAATAAAACCTAAGTGATAATATAAAGTTAAAATAAATAATAACCCCAACCAGAAAGCCGGCATGGAAATTCCTATCAGTGAAAATACTCTACTTAAATTATCAGGTAATTGATTTCTTTTTACTGCAGAGATTATACCAATAATAATTCCAAAGATAATAGCAATAAATAAAGCAAAAATAGCTAATTCCATGGTAGCAGGAAAATATATCCGCATGTCTTTTGAAACAGGTCTTTGAGTTCTTAAAGATAACCCAAAATCCCAATGAATGATTCCTTTAAGATAACGAATATATTGTTGATCCAGAGGTAGATCCAATCCTAACTCTTTTTCCATTTTTTCCACTAATTCCTGGGGAGCATTTTCACCCAATATTGCACCTACCGGATCAGCAGGGATAACGTGGGAAAGGAAAAAAGTAACGGTTACTACTCCAAAAATAACAACAACGAATAACATTAATCTTTTTACTAAATATTTTAACATCTTTGATTTATCATTCCATTCCTACCTTTTACTTCTGACTTTAAATAATATTTACCTTTGTAGAAGTGTGATTCTGCTATACCGCATTAACTTTAAATTCTTAGTAAATGCGGTATAGCATCTTAATTTTTATAATCCTCAATATTTATGGTTGCACATTTTCGATTTTAAATATGTTTTTGTTGTCTTAATATAAATATTGATTGTTACTTAAGGGTAATCAGTTCCCAGGGAGTTTGAGTTAATTCGTTCAAAATAAAATTACCGACCCGGTCACTTAATCCTAATTGAATGTTCATTTGATATAATGGTTCAAACACACCCTCACTTTGCCATTTCTCTTGCAAATCAAAATATACTTTCTCACGTTTCTCTCTATCTTGTATGAAAGCAGCTTCTTCCACCATATCAGTCATTTCGGGATTGGCATAAGCATTTCTCCAGGCTAATTGCTTTACAGATGCATCATCCCCGGTAGTTCGACAATGGGCGAATGGCTTGGCATTGGCATCGGGATCTGCATAATCAGCTCCCCATCGGGCGATGACCATCTCCAGTCCCTGTTTTCTATATTTACCTAATAATGTACTATAAGCGATGACTTCCAAATTGGTTTTTATCCCGACTTGTTCAAGATATGCTTTTACTACCGTACCTTCAGTTGATAAGAAATCAGGAACTGTCAAAGTTGTCTCGAAACCATTGGGATATCCTGCTTCTTTCAGTAATTCTTTAGCCTTTTCGGGATCATAGGGAAATTTGTCTCCATCATAATATCCAAACATGCCTTTTGGAACAAAACTATGAAGCGGGGTTGCTCCCCCCCCTACTGCTTTTATGATGGCATCAGTATCTATGGCAGATTTAATAGCCCTTCTTACCAATACATTATCTGTGGGTGAAATTTGACCATTCATGGAAAAATAGATTAACTTGAATTGCGGTTTAGACACAACATAAATACCTTCGGTTTTTTCTATATCCGGTACCTGGTCATTTTCGAGATTCCAGGCAAGATCAATGGAGCCACCTTTAAGCTGAAGAAGTTGGCTGGAAGATTCAGGAACATCGATTATCACAATTTTATCTATTTCCGGCTTTGGTCCCCAATAATTTTCATTGCGCTCAAAAATTATTTTTTGGTTTTTTTCCCAACTTGTTAATACAAAAGGACCGCTTCCTGCTGAATTCTCTGATAAATAAGCCATCCCCATATCCTCTTCTTTAGTATTATTTTCAGCAACTTTCGGATCAACCGTTCCGGTAACGGAATAAGTCATACAGGAAAGAACCAAGCTGGGAGAGTAGGCTTTATCCATGGTTATTTGAACTTTATTACCGATGGTTTTAATGGAATCTTCGGTGATTCCGAATTGCGTGATGACCCATGAGGGAGCCTGTGCCAATTTTACGACTCTTTTTAAAGAATAGGCGACTGCTTCAGCATCCACGGGATTGCCGTTGGAAAACCTTGCGCCGTCTCTAATCGTAAAGGTTATCATCTTATCAGAGAATTCCCATGATTCTGCTATTCCTGGTTCGATTTCACTGGCAGAACCGGGTTTAAATCTGACTAATTTATCATAAACATTGTCTAATATCCAACTTCCTTCAAATTCATAAGCCTTAGCCGGGTCTAAAGAGACGATAGGACTGGTATCCATACCGATAACCAGCACTTTTTCTTTGGCATAACCAATACTCAAAGAAAAAGCGAAAATTAAAATTAGCGAAAAAACTAAAACTAAACTTTTCCTTTTTAACATAAAAAATTCTCCTTTAATTATATTGACTTAAAAAAAAGAAAGTGGTTTTTATATACTTCACCTCCTCACTTTTTTATTTATTTTCCTTTTCCGGCAAACCGCATATTCGAGCTTTATAGGAAAACTATAAAATCCTTACTTTTAAAAAAGATTTTTATACATATAATCATTTAGAGAATATATTTTGAAGATATTTTACAAAATTATTAAAGAGCTGATTAGTTTTGAAGTTGGAAATCTTTCAATTAAATATTTAATAATAAGATTTTTTAGGAATTGATTTTTAGACCAATTTTCAGGTTATCAGATGCAGTGTAAAAAGTCAATACGACTTTTTGCATTTGTCAGTCGGCGAATAATTCCCCTGAAAGTTTTATCGAAATTTTACATTGTCCTTTTTTAGTTTTTTATTGACCAAAATGATTTCTTTGAATCTAAAATTTTATATTCATTTCAATTAAAGAGAATGGGATCTTAAAATATCTTATTCCGTAAGCATAAGGGGCAATTTCATATAATCCAAAAAAAATGACAATGTTGCCATCAATTATATAGAAAGGATGGTTATCACTAATGGATCGAAATACTTGTCCACTTTCAAAATAGAGATCGGGATACAATTGGATTTGTCTTTTTATCTCCTTATTGATAACCTCCCTGGCTTTCTCCATATCTCTGAAAAGAGTGGAAAGCATGAATAATTCTCCGTTTTTTAAATTGATATTATAAGCTTTTTGCAAGGTATGGCCATGAGCTCCCAAAGTGTAACGATAATAAAAAATAGAAACACTTAACATATTTTTTGATTGGTAATGTACAATGTAATAGCTTAATGCTTGATATTTTCCTATTCGCCAACCTTCTTTTTTCGCATCCTTTAAATACTCGTCTGATTCGGTGCATAATTCCTTTTTAAAATTAAAAGCGTATTCTTGTATTAATTGGTTTATTTTGTTTTCCACTTGCTTATCTTTCATTCCTTCGATAACCGGGATGGCCATATCTATATTAATTGCTTCAAGCTCTTCTCTTATCTTTAAATCGCAAATAGTTATTTTCTGATTTATCTCTTTATCTTCCTGGGCTAATACCATTTCATCTATGCTCAGGAAAACGTTTATGGTAATAAAAAATAGCAAAATTAAATTAAATAATTTTTTCATATTTTGCACTCCTTACTCAAATTTATTGAGCTCTTAAACTGATGATATCAAAACCAATATCTTTAACGTTGATATCAAGGTTGGATCAATATTATCCGGATGAAATTCAATATCAATATTTCCTTCGATAATAAAATATTCTCTAAAGGTTTTCAATATTATTTCCAGTTAATCAACAATTAGTGCCGGGTTTCCTTCGTCTTTTTAGCTTTTGCACTTTTTATATATATTTCCTTGGTTAACGCATAGATCTATCCGTAAGCTAGGAAGGTATCATCTTTCACTTTACATCGTATGGACTGAAGGGGCAAATATTCCAGCAGAATGGGACATGAGAATACAATAGTTGATTGGCCGAATCGGAATATTCCATAAACCTATGCATATTATGTTTTTTCAAGATAAAAGGCTTCAATGATCGGGTAATCATTACCTAAAAAAGATAAATTAACATGAATTGTCTTTATGTTTAAACGTATGTCTAAATATTTACAAATTCAATTCTTTCATTCGGCATTTTAAATTCAATATATTTCTTAATCCTTTTATTTTCTATATATTTTAAACTTTTCTAAATCTTTGTGAGGAGAGTCTGTTTTTTAATTTTGCAAGTAAAGTAAAAATTCCTATGATGAATAAAAATTGTCCAACCGGTGAATTTAGATCTATAATATTCCCTAACACTACATATTTAGGAACAGAAATTAAAATTAAATCATCCTCTATTTCTTCAACAATAAATAATTTTCTTAGTTTGGTTAAAATAAAAGTTTCATCAATTAAATCCTGTAAAATGGGGTATTTCTCTAATTGTGCAGACGTAATTGTGGCATAAAATTCTTCCGTCGCTCCGGAAAAAGTAACTCTATCATCAGAAAAAGCATAGATCAACACTTCCGTGCCCCAGGAAGGGGTGCTTAAAGCGCTTATTTTCATTGGATAGATCATTTCTTCAGAAAAAAACATGATACCTAAAGGTTGAATGGCACCAGAATAATATTTAGAATCGCTGACTAATTCTTCAGAATGAATTTTCATGGCTACAAAAAACCATTTTTTTTGTATGTAGTGACTTAGTATTTCCTGTCCTCCTGCAGGAAATGTGTAACCATTATTATTTAACCAATTTATCAAGCTATTGGGATCAGATGCTGATAAAGTAGTTGTATTATAAATGCCTACCTGATTTTCTTCCCAAATATGCACACCCCCATCTTCTAAACCGGGAGTTGGAATGCCATTTCCCCAACCACAGCCATAATTTACAGGAAGAGGTTGGGTTAATTTATGCAACTCGTAAAATATTTCATCATCAACGGGAAATAAGTAAGGGTACCCCGGAATGGGAATCACCCAGGCAAAATCTTCTGCTTCTCCTTCATAATCAACCTGAAAAATAATCTTTTCTACCATATCATCAAATACAATCATAGCTAATTGATTGGGTTCGTATATATCCTGGTACAATGGGGTGAATAAGCCACCATTCGCAAAAGATGCAAAAGTCGTGAACAAAAAAACTAAAATAAGAATAATTAGCTGAAGAAAATTTTTCATATGAATTACCTCTTTAAACTTTTTAAAGTTTTCTGAACTTTACATTTTAAAGATTTGAAACTTTGCAGAATATTTTCGATTCACTTAAAGAGTATTATCCGCTGCTAAGATAAATGAACCTTTAATGCCATTGACTTCTACCGTATAAGTCCCGGCAGACAATCCTTCAACTTCCAGAGGAATAACTTCTTTAAATGGGACTATGATTTGGATACATGCTCCGGGAAGGCGATAAGTTGAAATATTGATCAAAAAATGATTAGCTGTTCTTTCTTGTGTTGCCTGGTAGATTATTGTACATGGATCGGGAAGATATCCACTGGCAGCTAATTGGACCTGTACGGGAAATGTTTCTAATATTATCATCTCAATGTCTTCAACATTGGCCAGTTCATAAATTGGAACAGAGGCATAGCAACCTGTCAGCAAACAAATCAGCAAAGCAAAAGAACTCAATAAAAATATCTTTTTATTCATTTCATTCACCCTAATTTTTAAAAAATTAACAAATAAAAGAATGAAAGAAAATATTATTTTTTTATATGCTCTAAAAAACTTGATGTTGGATATTCTCTAAATCGTAATTTCAAATGCGTAAACTTATATCATAATACTATCATCATTATATAAGTTGACTTAGAAATATCAAATTAATCTAATATAATTAATCCGACATTACTTTCAAATCTATCTGATTATTTAATCCAACAAAAAAGAGCAGTTAATGAAGCAAAATCAGCTTTATTTTTTATCATAAGAAATGGGGATAGAAAAATAAAGTAATCGTAAAAATAATATTTTTATTTGCTGGAAATCATAAGGTTAATTTAGAGACTGATTTAATATGTGAAAAATTGACTTGGGAATAAAGATTTATAATTAAGGTGAGATATTTTGTATTTTACTCTCCTGGTATTAAACGAAATATTTTTGACAGGGAACATGAAATAATAAAATCAGAATGATAGTTTTTTAAGATAGGTAAAAAATAACTCTATCTTTTAATATTTCATATCCCAGTCAAACAATATATAAATTTATAGAAATATTGTAAATACAATATCAGGGATAGCAACTATTTTATGAGCATACCTTTCCAATGATCAGAACAAATATATACAATAACAATATTTATTTAGATTTTGCTTTTTTCTTTTCAAAGATACAATGCATGCCTTCTCCTGCCTTTGTCGTGACCAGACATTGATTGCAGGAAACACATGTGGCTTTCTCAATATTCCCCGATTCCCACCGTTCAATTAACCGGGGTTCCCGGATAAAGGGCCTACTAAATGAAATATAGTCCACTTGATCTTTTTCCACCAATTCTTTTGCAACCTCATAAGAGCGAATTCCACCAACCAAAATCAATGGAACATCTATCTTTTCCAGGAGGGCTCTGGCAGCCTCGCGGTAATAGGCTTCTTCTTCAACACGAATTCTGCCTTGCTTAACCGATAAAAATTTGCTCCTGCCAAGACTCAAACTCCCACTGAGTTCAATGGCATCAACGCCACTCGATTCCAGCATTGCCGCAATTTCCAGCATTTCAGATTGAGCAAATCCTCCATCTGTCAAATCGTCGGAATTCAATTTGACAATTACCGCAAATTCTTTACCCAATTCATGCCTAATGGCTTGAATGATCTCCACAACAAGACGTGTTCTATTGATGGTACTACCACCATATTCATCTATTCTTTTATTAAAAAAAGGAGAAAGAAATTGACTAAGAAGGTAGCCATGCGCCGCGTGTATCTGGACGCCATCAAAACCTGCATTTTTTGCCCTGACTGCACCATCTTTAAAATCCTCAATGAGCTGAAAAATCTCATTTTTAGTCATTCCCCGACAGGAAAAGTTCTCGATATCCATAGAAGAAGGGCCATGTGCTTCCATATTAGTCAATTGCGTCATAGCACGGCAACCAGCATGCGCAAGCTGTAAAATAATCCGACTGCCTTCATGGTGAACTTTTTTAACCATTTCTTTATAGCTCTCGACAAGCCAATCCTCATGAATTCCAAGTTGTCTGACACCTGCCTGTCCCCTTTTGTCAACATAAGCATGGCTGCTAATAATCAGTCCAACCTGTCCTTTGGCCAACTCAACCATCAAATCAGTCAACGCTTCACTGCAGGAACCATCCTGATTGGCCATCCCTTCCCAGGTTGCGCTACGAACAAATCTATTTTTCAATTTCATTTGATTCATTTTTGTTGTTTCAAATAATTTTTTCATTTTCCCCTCTTTTCTTTTTGTGTGCTAATTTTTATTTTTAATTAAATGATTTATAATAAATGCATTGTTCCGTTTTTTCATCTGTAAATGAATTTTATTTTATGTTCACTTTACGTTATTATTTATTGGGTGAATATTTTAAAAATTTTCCTTTTTAACTGTTGTCTAATATAAGCTTTTTTAAGTACAAAATTTGACAGTATCCTATATTTACCCGCAAAAACTCTCTTTTATCAGTCAAGTAGAAAACAAGAATTTTTTAGTTTTTAAACTCCTTAAAAATTTGCCCTGATTTTTGTAATAAGTTATTAGAAATAAAGTTTACCAAATTTGTCAACTAAATGCAACCCCGCAATTTTCCATGCTTTTCCCCTAATTACTTCACTCAAAAACATGTGTGAAAATATTTCTTTTCCAGAAAGACTTTTCCTGCAATTGTATAATTTGCCTGTTAAGATGAAAATTTAATGCTCAGTTTTATCATGAAATCAATCACAATATTCCAATATCAAGAGGGCTTCCTCAAAAAAAATAAGGAAACCCTCTCAATGTTAAGAGATTATTCTTTTTTCACATAATGGCGCTTAACTGCATCCTTTCTCCGACGGGATTAACTCCTTTTAAATTTTCCAAAAAAGGATGAGTTTAATTATTTTTTAAATAAATACACCTTTTTCCAATTTATTTAGAAGTATTTAAATAATGAAAAGCGCTTAATACTGCTTTCGCGCCTTCTCCCGCAGCGATAATAATTTGTTTTTCCGGTAAATTAGTTACATCTCCCGCAGCAAAGACACCTGGGATGTTTGTTTCATTTTTTTGGTTGACTAAAATTTCTTTTCTTTCGTTTTTTTCTAATTCAACCGCAAATTCCGAATTGGGGATAAGCCCGATTTCTACAAAAATCCCTGTTAATTCAAGTATTTTTTCTTCTTCATCCTTCTCGATTTTTAGACCTTCCACAAAAACATCTCCTAGAACTTCCTTTGCCTGACTGCTACTAAAAATAGTTACTTTTTTGTTATTTTTTACTTTTTCCTGCATAATTTTATCGCCTATAAATTGTTCATCTTTGTTAATAACATAGACATGATTGGCAATTTTTACCATCTGTAAAACCGCATCTAATGCAGAATTTCCACCTCCAATAACCGCAACATCTCTTCCGGAAAATAAGGGGCCATCACAGGTAGCACAATAAGTCAACCCTTTATTTTTAAATACTTTCTCTCCTGGAACACCAAGCTCTCGGGATCTTTTACCTGTGGTCACAATGACAGTTCTTGTCAGGTACTCTGCTTTATCCGTTTTAATCAATAGATTTTGTTTTTGGGTAGAAAGATTCAAGACTTCCTCATTTTCTTTAATTTCAAAATCAAATTTACGCATATGTTCTTCGAATTTGATCGCCAATTCAGGACCGGTTATAAATTGATAACCGGTATAATTTTGAATATCCCCACTCCAAGATGCCTGCCCACCTATATCTTTGGTAATCACCAGTGTATCTATTTTTTTTCTTGCTGCATATACTGCTGCAGTAATTCCTGCAGGTCCGGCTCCGATAATGATTAATTCAAAAATTTTCATCGCTTATTTCTCCATTAATTTTTTTTCCATTTCATCTCTGTCAAATCCGATAAACATTTCGCCGTCAATTTCAATCACCGGAACTGACATTTGACCAGATTTTTCAACCATTTCTTTTGCTTTTTCGCGATCAGCTGCCACATCAATATCTTCGAAAGCCAAACCTTTGCTTTTTAAAAATTCTCTCGTTCGCCTGCAAAAAGGGCAACCGGGAACACCATATAATTTTATTTTTTTGCTCATAAGATCCACTCCAATTTAAAATATTTTGTTACTGCATCCATTCATGGATGTTTTAAAAAAAAAGAACAGTTTAACCATTTTAGAAATCAGAGAATATCACCTCCCTTATAAAAGAAATGACATTATTTTATTCTTAAGGCATTTAAAATAACTGTTATAGAACTAATCGCCATAGCACCTTCTGCAATTGCCGGATGTAAAAAGCCCGCCATTGCCATTGGTATCATCAATGAATTATAGAAAAATGCCCAAAAAAGATTTTGTTTAATAATCCGAAAAGTCTTTTGTGATATTTCAATGCTGTCAACAATCCTGGATAATCCACCTTTTACGATAACCATATCTGCATTATCTACCGCCAGATCAGCCCCTTCCCCAATGGCTACACCAATATCTGCACCCTTAAGAGATGCTGCATCATTCATTCCATCACCGACCATAAGTACTTTCATTCCTTTCCGTTGGTAATCTCTGATGATGTTGAGTTTGTCTTTAGGTTTTACTTCTGCAAATACTTTTTCAATACCTACCCGATAAGCAATAGCCTGGGCAGTTTCGCGATTATCGCCACTTAGCATAATTGGGTTAATACCTGAATTTTTCATTTTTAATACAGCTTGTTTCGAATCAGGGCGAATGGGATCTTCAATAATAATTGAACCAATATTTTTACCATTCTTAATCACTTCCACAACAATCTTTCCTTCCTTAAGCTGCTTAATGTAGGGTTCTAACTGTTTTGGCTTTCCAATAAAGAATTCATCTCCTTTTACAAATGCCCGAATTCCCTCTCCGCTTATTTCTTCGATATTTTCCACTTTTATCGTTGATTTTTGAAATGAGGAAATGGCTTTGGCCAGGGGGTGATTTGAATTACTTTCAATTCCTGCAACAATTTTCATTTCTTCCTGAGAAAGAGTATGATCAACCACGCTGGGTTGCCCAAGGGTAATTGTTCCTGTTTTATCCGTCATGATGACCCTAATGTCCTTAGAAGTCTGAATGGCTTCCGCATTTCTTATAATTAATCCCTTTTTAGCTGCAAGACCGGTTCCAGAAACCAAAGCCATCGGAATGGCCAAACCCAACGCACAGGGACAGGCAATGACAATAGTTGAAACAAAAGCAAATACAGAAAAAGAAAGCGCGCTATCCGTATTTAGTATCCACGGAAAATAATTCCTGGCATAAGAAAGAAAACCCTGAAATTCATTAAATCTTAAATACCACGTTAAAGCACTTACAATTGCCAAAAACATAATGGCCGGAACAAACCAGAGGGTAATCTTATCAGCCAATGCCTGAATAGGTATTTTCGTTCCCTGGGCTTGTTTTATCAGATCAATCATCTGGGAAAGGAAAGAATCTTCTCCCACTTTATCCACTCTTACCTTCAGGGCTCCAGTAAGATTCAAAGAACCTCCGGTTACGTGGTCTCCTTTAACCTTGCTTACCGGAATAGACTCTCCTGTAATCATAGATTCATCAACTGAGGAAATACCTTCCTCAATCTGCCCATCGATGGGAAGCCGCTCTCCAGGTTTTACCAGTACTAAAAATCCCACTTTCACTGCCTCAATTGGAATAGTATCCAAACCATCGGAAAATATAACCGTAGCTTCTTTTGCTTGAATTTTTATTAACGCCTTTATTTCCTTGGCTGCCTTATCCCGAAGATGTGATTCAATGAATCTCCCGGTGAGATGAATGGTAATAATCATTGTGCCAATGGTTCCAAAAGAGATGATGGGAAATGTAAATGAATGTAACAGGGCAGTAATCCAACAAGTAAGTGAACCAATAAAAATTAAGGTATCCATATTGGTATGAAAATGAATAAGAGCTATCCATGCGCTTTTTATTGTATTTTTGCCGGCATAAAAAAGGACTATTCCCCCAAAAACCAATTCCATCCAAACAAAATAAGGAATAGTACATCCTAACATATTGAATATCATTAGAATTGAAAGAGGGATGGTAATGAAATAGGAAAAAATGAGATTTTTACGGCTGGATCGATATCTTCTTTTCTCTAAATCTTCGGGTGCTTCGGTAGAAATACCGTATCCTGCTTCTTCAACCACTTTTTTTACGTCTTCTAAGGGAACTTCCTTTTCACTGATTAAAAAAGCACTTTCAGTAGCCAGATTAACTGAGGCAAATTCTACACCTTTAATTTTTTTTAATGCATTCTCAACCCTGTTAGCACAAGAAACACAAGTCATTCCAATAACAGAAACATTTTTCTTTTTTTTCTCCATCACCTTTCACCTGTTTCAGATATTACGGAAAAATGGATTTTATATTAAAATAAGGTTTAAAAACTTCCAAATTCTCATAGATATTTAAAACTATCTAATGATTATACATTTAATAATATGTTTTATATACCATATCAAAGGTAATTTGTCCTTCTTTTTTTTATAATTAGAATATGTAAATTATCGATTATTTAAAACATTGTTTTCCCGAAATATTTATTTTAAAATAAAAAAAGAGATATATCTATCCCTTTAAAATACATTAATTTATAACAAATTATTCATTGAACATGTTACAACTTGACACTTATTTAAAGTATCTCTAAAACATCTTCAATGTTATATGCTTTATCTTAAATTAGTTCCTTTTCTTTTCAAACTAATTTTTTCTTAAAGAAATGGGAATAAATCATTTGGTAAAATTCGAGCCACTTTCGAGAGATACTCACTATTTTCGCATACTCAATTCAACAATCTTTTCAGGTTTCCTTCCGGATGCAGCATAAACTTAAAATTTATCTTCATCCCGAAAGTGGCATTATCCATGGCCACCACAATTTACTTTTTCAATTTTACGTTTTTTTAGTGTAATTTTTATTCTTTTTTTTCAAGTCATTTAATGTGGAAGCAATGGGAATAAATTTTAAAAATATAAACGGGTTTATTAATTATTAAATAAAATGTTATATATTATTATATCTATATAATTTTGATTATATGATACGCTACTGGTGTCTTATTGTCAAGCATTTTTCTTTGATAATTTTGAAGCAAAGAGAATAATGAAGCAAATGCAATAAATAATATCATTTAATCATTTTCTTTGTAAAATTGACTGAGAATAAGCTCGCTTTTTGGTCAATTCTTCACACAGATGAGGCGGATTATCCGGTTTAAATCCTTCCGGGCGTCATTTCCTACAGATAAGGCTTTCGGATTCCTTTTCAAAATTTTCGGCAAATGAATAACATTTTTACTTAATGACCCTATCGGAAAGTTTCTTTTTTCCCAAGTATTTCGATAAATATCAAAGTTCCTTCAATAAGGTCACATTGAGTCTGATATACACCTGCCCAAAAAGGCCGGTAGCAGAATTTAATACTTGAGGCTCCAAATCAACCGAAAATATCTCGCCTATTATTTTTAATGTGATAACGGCACAATCTATATTATCTTTCCAGCAATAATCATGAACACACCTAACAATTAATCTTTTATACCCATTACTGCTTTTATCCACATCCTTTATCTGGTTTCTACAACAAAGACTTTGTTTATCAAATGAAAATAAATTAACCAGCAGAAGAGCCATTTGGCACTTGCTTTTCAGGCACTGCCAAAACCGGAGTAATTTTATTTTCATATCCAATATCAAAAAGCATTCCCTGTGACTTTTCACCAAACATTTCTTTTTCCGGGAGATTGACCACAAATAAGGCCTGTTTCCCTTGGATTTCGCTTGGATTTTCTCTTTCCTGTTTTATGCCTGCAATGATCGTTCGAATATGATCCCCAAAATCCACCACCAATTTCATAAGGTGATGAGATTTTGGAATATCCAAGACTTCCCTGATCTCACCAATACGAATATCAATTTTCTCAAAGTCTTCAAACTTTATCTCACCTTTTATCGGTTTTAATGTAAAATTTTCCATTTTAGTTCCTTCCGCATTTAATCAATGCAATTCAATTTTTTTTACATCTTACAACTGTTTCTTTTTTATGCAAAGATATAAAAGCATGCAAATTAATGCCTGGATTAGTTTGTCATTCTAACCTAAAAAAAATAAGAAATAGACGGATAAATAAATGATCTTTAATCTTTTTTCATTAAATAAAATACATAGCCGTAATCATCCGAAAACTTCCTGTATAGTTCAATTTCTTTTTCCTCTTCTTTCAGTTGAGCCATTGCTTCTTGATCCTCAGAATATCTTTTTTTTAAAATTTTTATCCTCTCTAATAATGGATTGAAATAATTATTCCACCATCCTGACTCTGGCAAGGTAAAATGACTTAACGGCAAGTAACCCGATTTCTCTATTATTGCTAAATTACTTTCAATATCTCTTATTCCGGGATATGCAGATTCCCAAAAATCCTTAAGTTCCTGAGGAATATTTTTTCTTAACCAGGTTATTTCGGACACAACCAGGTAACCCCCAGGTTTGATGAATTTTCTCCACTCCTTTAATCCCCTGCAAAAACCAATAATATATATCGCTCCCTCTGACCAAATTAAATCAAAAGTATTTTTGTTAAATGCCAATGAAAACATGGAACCTTTTCGAATATCGATTTTTCCGGTCAGATTTTCAGCCAATACTTTTACCTTCAATGCTTCTAAATAGGGTTCATGTGTATCCATGGCTATTATTTTTCCTTCTGTATTCTTTGCCAATTCAACAGTTTGCATGCCCGGTCCGCAGCCAATATCAAGAATAAATGGTTTTTTGGGCAAATCCTTTAATGACAAAATGGCCTTTTTTGTAAAAATATTATCTCCCGGTCCTTCCCTGGGAAGGTCTTTATGTATTTCAAAAAACAGGTTCACACTTATTTCCTCCTTCAAGTTTTATCTGTCATCTTTAGTAAATATTGATTAACTTAATCATATCAAAAAACACATGAGCTCTACAAATCAAAATATTTTTTTAAAATAGTCTTGACAAAAAATAGAATAGGTGTATTATAACTTTAGTACACTAATACATTTGAAGGAAAAAATTTGCTTATGGAATTCAGCAATAATTTACCCATTTATCTTCAGATTATCAATCAAATAAAACAGGATGTTGTTTCAGGAAAGCTAAAGGCGGGACAAAAAATGCCTTCGGTTAGAGAGCTGGCAGAAAATTTAATGGTTAATCCAAACACCATACAAAGAGCCTATCTTGAACTTGAAAGAGAAAATATTACTTTCACAAAAAGAGGGACAGGCACCTATCTGACCTTGAATGAAAAAATAATCCATTCATTACGAAAAGAAATTTCCGGAAAAATCATCCAAGATTTTATAGAAGGTATGAATAAATTGGGATTCTCCGATGATAAAATTATTAGAATTCTACAGGAACACCTGTAGCCAAGGAGGAAAAAATGGACAACATTTTAAGAAGCAGACAATTAAGTAAACACTTTTTTCAAAAAAAAGCTCTGGAAAAAGTTGATATTAACATAGAAAAAGGTAAAATATATGGTATTTTAGGGCCGAATGGGGGTGGCAAAAGCACCCTTCTAAAGTTAGCCGCAGGGTTATTAAAACCAAGCTCCGGGGAAATATGGATAGACGAAAAGAAACCCGGTGTTTATACAAAATCGATCGTTTCTTATCTCCCGGAAAGTAATTATTTTTATAAATGGATGAGAATAAGAGATGCTTTAGCTTTTTTTAAAGATTTCTATCGGGATTTTGACATAGAAAAAGCAAGAGAAAACCTGGTTTTCATGAAGCTGGATGAGATGGAAAAAATATCCAGCCTTTCCAAGGGCATGTTGGGAAGATTAAAATTAACCCTTGCATTATCCCGAAATGCACATCTTTTTTTGCTGGATGAACCTTTGAATGGCATTGATCCGGTTTCCCGGGAAAAGATTATTGCTTCCATTCTCAATGCTTTTAATAAGAAAAGTACAATAGTGATCTGTTCACATCTCATTTACTACATCGAAAAATTATTAGACTATATTTTTTTTCTCTCGGAAGGCCAAATTATTTTACAGGGAAACGCGGAAGAATTGAGAAATAAAAAAACCATGTCTATAGACCAATTATACCAGGAGGTTTTTCAATCATGATGAGTTTATTAAAATATGAAATTTATCGACGCTGGAAATGGCTGGTTATCAGATATGCAGCGCTTATAACACTGGGAGTCATTTTTTATAACAGAACAGTTGTTGCACCAATGCAATATGAAATTGCTGCAGCATCCATGGGGAAATTTATTTTAGTCAGTATCGTTGTTTTTGTGATTATCATTGTTGAAGGGATTAATATGTTGAAAGAGGATCTCTTTGAACAATCCGGTTACTTGACTTTTACCATACCCAGAAGCGGGAAATCTATCTTGTTCTCAAAAATATCTTTACTGTTTCTTCAATTAACTTTTTGGACAATTATTTGCTTTCAATTTGGGAAAATGTTTTTTTCGAAATTGCCATTAAAGGAGATTTCTCAAATAACATCTCAAATCGATTTTCCCTTTTTCCCCAGTATTTTATTTATAATGACTGCGTTTTTTAATTTCGTTTTAATGGTCCATTTCAGTATAACTTTGACCAAGACGCTTTTATATAATAAAAAATATTCAGGAATCATCTCAGTTGGTATATTTTTTCTATTGGCATACCTCATTGAAAAATTTTATTACGGCCCATTTGCAAGCCAGATTCAACATGTATATATCGAAATCAATAATACTTCAGATATGAGTATGCTTTCTGCGGGTTATACCTCGGTATTCATGAATGTGATCCTTTCTGTAATCTTTTTTTCAGCAACCGCATACCTGTTGGAAAATAAAATAAACATATAAATCTTTTAATCAAAATGCCTATTAACTTTTGATTAAAAAATAACCTTTAGAAACAGAACCAACAACAAGATAGATAAGAAAGTAAAATGATTTCGACTAAATGCATAAAAATAGATTATTTAAAAAAATAATCCCAAAATGCATTGGGAGAGAGTAAAGATATTAAAATGCAAAAAAAATTAAAAATTCTCTCGATATTCAGCTTGATTTCTGCAATACTTTTCTTTTTCGGTGGTATTCGTTTTTATTATCGGGGCGATACCACCGGAGCAGTTATAAGTTTTATTGCCTGTGCATGTTTCCTACTAACTGCAGTTGGCAGTTATCTTGGCTTTAATCGTCATAAGAGTAAATCATCAAAAAATACAAGTTAAAATATTGTCAGGGGGACTGTCAGGGGGACGGTTCTTGTGACAACATTCTAACTGTTTCCCGATTAATTCCGCAGTAAAAAGCTATTTTTCTTTTCGATAAATCAGATTTTCTTATCAATTGCTGAATCAAATCTTCTCTTTGCTTTTTATATTTCTTTTTGATTAAATTTTCTTTTGTTAAATTTTTTAATTTCAGATATCCGTTAATATAATCCAATACATTTTTCTCATTTATTTCAAACTCTTTTTTTTCTAAAATTTCCAGGAAATTATTCTCATCATTTTCATTGCTATAACTAATGAATTCCTTTACTCCCTTTTTTTGATCACTTGAGAACATACCTAAAATCTCTTCTATTTCGGGTAGTGATGATTGTCCGGATAATATGTTTATATACTCTGAGTAGCTACTCCATTTGTAGGTTTCTTTTTTACTAATTCCTGCCTTTTCCGGATTATTATGGACATATCTTATTGCGGAAAGCAGATAAGCCTCATCCTCAATAGGCTCACTCTTAAACCTATCTTGAAAAACATGACCGACACGATTGTATCGGCTATTAAAATACTGCGCATAGCGAATTGCTATTTTTTTCATAATGCTTGATATTTTTCCATTCTCTTCTTTGATTATCAAGTGTACATGATTTCCCATAATGCAATAAGCATATAAAGTAAAAGCATTATTTTTTTTCACATCAAATACTTTGAAAAGAAATTTTTCTTTATCAAAATGGTCAATAAATATATCCTTCCTTTCGTTCCCACGAAGCATAATATGATATATACCTGTTTCACTATATTCCCTGGGATATCTACTCACTTAAACACCTCATCATCGGTTTGCTTACTATTATAGATGTGGGGCAATATATTGTCAATAGAACCGTCCCCCTGACAATATTTATTTAAACCAATTGGCCACCTAAATAAGTTTGAAATACTCGGAGAGAAAGAATATTTTTCGGGGTTAAAAGAAGTGGGTTTTCCGATAAGACAATAAAATCTGCCAGCATCCCTTCCTCTATTCTCCCTTTATTTTCATGCAAGGCATAGGATGCATCTTCTGTAAATATTTTCAATGCCTCCCTGATTCCAATCCTTTCTTTTCTCACCCACTCAGGCATTTCCTTTCCTTCTAAGTCTTTTTGGGAAACAGAAAAATAAAGCTCTAAAAAAGGATCTGCTTCTGTTACCGGACAGTCAGAGGAGCCGGCCACCTTTATTCCTCTATTTAATACGCTACCTAAGGGATATGATTGATAAACTCTTTCTTTTCCTAATCGCTTCTCTGCCCAGAAACTGTCTGTTCCGACAAATACGGGTTGTATGGCGGCAATGATTCCCAAACTTTTCATTCGTTTTAAAAGTTCTTCGTTAACCAACTGAATATGTTCTACGCGATGTCTTAAAAATTTATTTTTTGTTTTAGATAATGCATCCAGTGCATACGACAAAGCCTTATCACCAATCACATGAATGGACAACTGCATCCCCAATTCATCCGCCTGTTGGGCCAATTCCTTTAACCGTTCCGGCTGGATGCGTAAAATTCCGTAATTTCCTGGATCATCTGAATAGGATTCATAAAGAGCGCCACTGGAAGCACCAAAACTTCCATCAACGAAAAGCTTTAAACCTCTTACCTGTACCCTGTTTCCGGTATTCTTTTTCATTTCGTTTTTTATTCTTTTCTTCTCAGCCAAACATTTTTCGCTAAGATACACGTGCACACGTATCTTCAGATAGCCTTTTCTATCCATTTCGCGATAAAAATCAAGGGTTTCAAAATCAATGCCCATTTCACCAATACTGGTTATCCCCCTTGAAAGCAATTGATTCTGCACATCTAAAAAATTCTTGACCATAGATTTTTTAATATGTGGATTATTTAACATCTCATCTGTGGGAAGTGCATTATCGACCAATATGCCATTAGGCAAACCATCCGAAAAGTGCCCAATTTTTCCACCTTCCGGTTCTTTTGTATCCCGGTTAATTTCCAACCGTTTTAAAAATTCAGAATTGACTACCCCTACATGCTCATCAAATCGAAGAATAAAAGTAGGTATCTGATGAGAAACAACATCTAAATCATCTCGAGTGGGCATTCTTCCTTCTTGAAATTTTTCATGATCAAAGCCCCAACCAATAATAACTTCTTGGTCAATTTTTTCCTTAAGCTTATTTTGTACTTCTTTTATTGAGTTACATTCTCTTAAATCAACCGCTGAAAAAAGTAATGTATATAAGAAAAGATGCATATGGGCATCGGTAAAAGAAGGCAACAGAAAATTTCCCTTTAAATCATAAACTTCCGAGAAGGATGGATTTGAAAATGCAGGGCTACTCCCACTCCCGATTTCCCGGATTATACCATCTTCTGTTATCAATGACCATAAACCTTTTTTATCTGTCAGTTTAAAGTTTTTGAATAAATATTTTTTCATTCATCTTCCCCTTGTCATTTAAATATAGCTTAATATTTCTTTTAATGCATCTGTCTGAACCTCAGAATTTTTAGCAAGTGTCAGAAAATCATCAGATAAGGCCTTCATCTCAGCGCGCGCTGCTCGAGCATGTCCTGCAAGGCCGATGGCAGCAAATTCAGAAACAAATAATTTTTTAAATATTCTGTGTAAAATAAAATTCGGCAGAAGTGCTAAAATCCGATATTTAAATGGTTCAATCGTGATTCCCGCATAGAACAAAACCTTAATAGATTGCTTGATCGAACGAATCATTAAATACAACAACTGCTTGTTCTCTGCTAATTTTTTAAGCTCCAGGTTCACCTTGTAAGCTGCGCCTGCAAGACTAAGAATGACCGCAGCATGTGTTTTCAGCCAGCCGTTTATATCTTTTGATATTTTTACTTCAATTCCTGCACCAAGAAGAATTTCTTTTATTGCCTGTATTCTATCTGTTAATTTCCCGTTTAATTCACCCATGATTATTGGACCTTTTTTATCCGGATTTTTTCGGTCTGCATCAGCAAATATCACTGTATGGCCCTTTCTTTTTCCTCCAATGGCCCCAAAACCGGCTATCACTCTTTCTTTCCCTAAAACCTGGCAAACATTTTCAAATCCTGCCAAATTATTCCCAAAAAATACGAATGATTCTGTCTTTTTCGTCTTGGAAAGTATCGGGAGAATTTTTTTTACATGAATACACTGTACAAATACCAATACTAAATCAAAATCCACTGAATCCGGATTTTCAATCACCTTAACTGGTAGAATACTTTTTTCATGGGTAAAATAGTTTTCCAGTATAACTCCTTTTTCCTTGATATGTTTATATTTTTCGCCTCTTGCAAGAATAGTAACATCCAAATTTGCTTTATATAATTTACCTGCGTAATAACTTCCCAGTACACCAGCTCCAAAGACCAATATTTTCATTCACATATCCTCTATTTAGAATTATTTTTCAATATAGATAATTTGCTTTTTCAAATAAATAAAACTGAAGAATAAACCACCAAGCAAAATTGACCAGGCAAATTATTAAATTAAAATCTAACAGGAAAAAAAATCGATTACCCTAAAAATCTTATCTTTTTATTGTAAAAATTTGCCAGATCAATTTTATTTCATTTTTTACCTTTTAAGTAGGTTTAAGCAATAAACATTCATCTTTCAATCATAGATTATTCTTTTTAATTTACCATAGTGTGGAAATGCCACCATACAAACCATGATAAAAAAGATATTGAGAGAGATGAAAAGTAACAGGTGCTATAAAACCACTTTTTTTATAAAGGTAACAAGAAACAATAATAAATCCACCGGATATAAAAATAATTTGTATGACAACAAAGGGAGTAATCATTCCAACCATTTTAGAATATAAACTAAATTGAATAAGCAGGTAAATCATTGATTCAAATAAAGTTACTCCCCAAAATATTTTTTTAGGAGAGAGATTTTTTAGCCATTTTTTAGATATAAACCAGATTAAAAAAGTTAAAAGAAATAACCTCCAGAACATTTCATCTAAAATTGCAACCGGTACCCAAGCAGGCAAAGATAAGGGGAATGCAATTTGAGGAATCTTTGTAGGATTAATGATATCTGAAATGATTGCAGCAAAAGCAAAAATGGTTCCGAATAAAAAGGGGATGGTTATCTTCTCCCTCATAGAAATATTGCCTTGCATCATGGACGGAAAACCGGCTTTTTGCTCAAAATATTTCATCCCGATATAGCCGAAAAATCCATAGAATACAATCCCGATCCAATTGAGCATCAATTGTATATCACCAATAAAAAAAGGAGTAATAATTGCTTGGCAGATGATGGATATTATAATTAATAGCCAGAATATTTTCTTGTTTTTATCAAAGCTTTTCATTTTAGAAGAATAACTTTTTTCAGAATATTTGTCAAATGTGAGATGACCAATTTTTTGATATTTATTAGTCAGCTGTACTTATAACCTCTAATCGCTTCTCCTGGTGTTGTTAGATTGGCCTTCTATTTTATTTCCAAATAAAACTCATTCTAAATGTATAAATTTAAAAAATGAGATGGCCTCTGTTCTCTCGCAAAGGCCATCCCTAAATTAAAGCAATTTATATTTTAGGCAGTTCGGCTAAAGCTGCTTCGATTTTTTCCTGAGGATAGGCATAATCCTTTAATTTTCCGGCAAAATAAGCTTCATAAGCAGCCATATCCACATGCCCATGTCCGCTATGACACATCAAGATAGTCTTGGCTTCTCCGGATTCCCGACATTTAATAGCCTCATCAATCGTCGCTCTAATGGCATGATTGGTTTCCGGTGCACTGATGATTCCCTCGTTTCTGGCAAAAGTAACGCCTGCCTTAAAAGTACCCAATTGATGTTCTGCACGAGCTTCCACCAATCCCAACTTAAGCAAATGGCAAATAATCGGCGCCATACCATGATAACGTAAACCGCCTGCATGGACCGGGGGCGGAATAAATCCATGGCCTAAAGTATACATCTTCATCAAGGGTGTAAGTCCTGCCACATCACCAAAATCATATCCATAAGGACCTCTGGTCAAAGTAGGGCAGCTTGCCGGTTCGACATTGACAATCTTCAAATCCGGTTTCCGGCCTTCGATCTTATCTTTCACAAAAGGCAGAAAAGTGCCGGCAAAGTTTGAACCACCGCCAACACATCCGATAATGACATCAGGATAGTCACCAATTTTTTCCAGCATCTGCTTTGCTTCTAGTCCGATAACGGTCTGATGCAGTAACACATGGTTCAGTACACTACCCAAAGAATAATGGGTATCATCGCGACTAACTGCTTCTTCTACTGCCTCACTAATCGCCAAACCAAGACTTCCTGTACAATCAGGATCCTGTGCTAACATATCTCTGCCCGATTTCGTTTCCATCGAAGGACTGGGAATGCAATTTCCTCCCCAAACCTGCATCATCACCCGACGATAGGGTTTTTGCATGTAACTGATTTTTACCATATAGATCTTTACTTCCAAGTCAAAACAAGCCCCGGCAAAAGACAAAGCACTTCCCCATTGCCCTGCTCCGGTCTCAGTTGTAATCCGGTTAATCCCTTCTTTTTTATTGTAATAAGCTTGAGCGACTGCTGTATTAGGTTTATGGCTTCCCGGAGGGCTGCTTCCTTCGTATTTGTAGTAAATTTTAGCCGGTGTATCGAGAGCTTTTTCCAGCCTGCGTGCCCGGTAGAGTGTTGTAGGCCTCCAGATTCGATAAATATCCTGAATCTCTTCGGGAATTTCGATATATCGTTCGGTACTGACTTCCTGCTTGATTAACTCCATGGGAAATAAGGGAGCAAGGTCACTGGGACCGATTGGTTTACCGGTTCCCGGATGCATGACTGCCGGTAATGGCTCCGGCAAATCTGCCTGGATATTGTACCAGGAAGTAGGCATTTCTTTTTCGCTTAATGTATATTTTACTCTTTTCATTTTTTTCTCCTTGTTATTTTTTTTAATTTTTTTTATGGTTCAATAATAAATATTTTCCTCTCGTGGAAACTGTTTTATTGTATTTTTTATAAATTCAATCAACCTCCTTTACAATTTATAAATAAAAAAGCTCTCCATCCCTTATCATTTAATAATAAGGGACGGAGAGCCAATCTAACTTTCCGCGGTGCCACCCTGCTTGAGTCGGGCTGTTAAATATCAAAAGTTTAAAGCCTGACTCCACTTCATAAATATACAGGTACATTGTATTATCTAAAAAAACAAAAACCCTTCATCTCCAAGAGACGAAAGGTTGCTTCCGTGGTGCCACTCTCATAAGTTCTTAATAAATAAGATCTTACTTGTCAGCATACGGGTATAGAAATATACCGATATACTTTTCCTATTCACGGTGGAAAAGACCGTCAATGCATACTCGGATGTTAAAATCCTTTTAGCTTGAAGCCTGTGTGTCCATTTTGCAAATCTAACATTCTTATGTCGTTTCTCAGCTACCACGACTTTCTGTAGAATTTGATTTTTGCTACTTCTCACACAAATTGCTTTTCATCATTATTTTGATTTTCAGCATTATAGCACAACTTTCAAGTCTGGTCAATATTTTTTTTATACATCACAAATTCCATTTAACACTTATATTATTTTTTGTCAATTGGTTGTCAGCTTTCTGTCTAATCTCTTTTTTTAATCTCATATCTGACATAAATAGTCCAATGCAAACTGGCTGTAGAGCGTTGTTCCGACAATCAGCGCATCCTCATCTATATTGAAATTTTTATGATGATGGGGATAGATAATGCCTTTGCTTTCATTTCGGGCACCTATAAAAGCCATCACTCCGGGAATTTCCTGCAAATAGAAAGAAAAATCCTCTCCACCGGTTACTTTTTCAAATTTGGTTATCATTTCTTCTTTAAAATGTTTGGCTGTTGCCTGATAAGCCACCTGTGAAATACGGGTATCATTAATAACCGCCGGATGACCTAAAATATAATTCAATTCACCTTCTGCGCGGTATGATTTTGCTGTTTCACTGATAATTCTTTTCATCATATCGGGGAATTTTTCTCTGACTTTTGAACTAAAACAACGGGTCGTTCCTTCCATCTGGACTTCTTCACTGATAATATTGTATCTATCTCCCCCGTTAAATTTACCTATCGATATGACAGCAGCTTCAACAGGGTCAATTTCCCTGCTAACCATGGTTTGAAGGTTCATCACCACTGCAGAAGCTGCGACAATGGCATCCACGCCTTGGTGGGGCATTGAACCGTGCCCTCCTTTACCCTTGATTCTGATTTTAAATCTGTCCGTAGAAGCCATTCGAGGTCCGGATTCCAAGGATACCTTTCCGGATTGCAAATCAGCCCAAAGATGGATGCCGAGTATGGCGTCTACACCTTTTATGGCCCCTTCTTCAATCATTTTGAAGGCACCCTGTCCCATCTCTTCTGCCGGTTGAAAGATAAATTTGACAGTTCCCTTGATTTCTTCTTTCATCAGACTTAATATTCTGGCTGCCCCTAAAAGCATGGCCGTATGACCGTCATGTCCGCAGGCATGCATCAAACCTTCAAGTTTTGATTTGTAGGGAATATCGTTTGCTTCTTTTACCGGCAGGGCGTCCATATCCGCCCTAAGAGCAACTGTTTTACCCGGTTTATTGCCTTTCAAGATACCAACAACACCAGTCTTCGCCATTCTCTTAACCTCAATGTGCATTCCCTTTAACGCTTCAGATACTCTCCCTGCCGTTCTTTGTTCCTGCCAGGAAAGCTCCGGATTTTCATGGAATTCCCTTCTCCAGGCAATTACCTGCTTTTCATATTTTTTCGCTAATTCTCTAATGCTCATTTTTTCTCCTTTTTTCCATCACCCTCTGATTTACGGCCAAGGATAGTATAGGACAAGGGTAATATTTGATCCTTCTCCAAATTTTCAAGGTGCGTTGATACATCATGCGGGTATTCAGCAAACTCCCTGATAAAAATACCATTGGAACCTATCGCTGTTACAATGTCAGAAACCTTATGGGCAAACGAAATAAATGTCTTGGATTGATAGGACGTCTTTCCGATATAATCTGCCCCGGTATTGTCGACCCAGGGTGTATCCCGAAAATACTGATAGGCAATTTTATAAGGATTTGAGCTTTCATAATCCGCTTCATCCTTCCATGCCAACAGGTTGGTAAAAGGGTGAATTTCGTAAATAACAAGGTAACCATCCGGCTTCATTATTCTTTTTACAATATGGAACAGTTTGTCAAGATCATGAAACCAGGTCAATGCACCTGCCGTAAATAAAACCAAATCAAATTGATTGTCATATTTATGGCTTAGATGATTGATATCAGTACGGATAAATTGACAATCAAGTCCAGCAGACTTAGAAGTGCTTTTCGCTTCCGCTATAAATTCATCCGAAATATCGAACCCGATACCCGATACACCTATGGAATTGACAATAGAAAGCAATTCACGGCCATCATTACAACATAATTGCGCAATGACCCCTCTCTCAAGTGGTATTTTTTTCAATAACGATGAAAGAGTGGCATCCAAAACAGAAAATTGCTTATCTTTGAATTCTTCGGCATAATTTATTTTCCGGTTCTTCCTATGTACTCCGGCTGCTTCATTCCATGCCGCCCGGTTTCTCTCGCTATAATCATCCATATTTATGTTTCTCGCTTTCTGTTAATATCATCATGTTCTCAAGAAGGTTTCAAGATATTATCTATTCTTGCTTTTTATCTACCTATTTTTCTATCCAATGATTTTTTATTATACAATAATTATTACTTTTTTTAAATTTTTACCCTTCACAACCAATATTCTTATTTTTCTATACACCATAAAAGGCGGATTCCTTGAGGTTTTAAACATTTTCTTTGAACTGAACTTCGCGGCAAAAACAGGAAATAAAAGCTGACTAATTGTTTCTGCTTTTTACTGAGCAATTTCCACCTATACCGAATGGGAACAACTTTAGCTGTTATCTCAACACCTTTCTTTAGTTCTTTATCGGTGAAAGAAAAATCATCAGCAATCATCAAAATCCCTTTCCCTTTTTCATCCTTGACCAATACAACTGCATTTCTCTTCATGTGAAACGGTTCTTCCGTGAAAGATTTGAATATTTTACCTTTTATTGTAATCGTTTTTCCCTGGTAACACGAAAAATGAGGTATAATTTCATTCAAAGAAACCAGGCAATCCTGACAGAATTTCACTTCAAAATTCCTCAAAAATGAACCTTTATCGGTAAAAACTTCCAGTATTATCTCATGATAACCTTTTGATACCTGGCTTATACCTGAAGAAGTCGCAATATTCCAAACACTCACTTTTTTTATTTTCATCGGAAACGACCTGCCCTCATCTATACGATAACGGACTTCCTGTAATTGTTCATCTCCTGTCAGATGAATCTGTGCAACCAAACAATTATGCAAACAGTTTGCAACCAAGGGCCCTGGCTTAATGAGATTGATCTGTCTGTTCCTGCCAATTTCCTTATAAAAACTCGAAATATTTTTCCCATCTGTTGCTATGATCCGATAACCCGGAGCCCGATTATCCGGACATTGACCATACCACCATTCCCCGCTTGCTGCACCGGTGACTTGTTCAGCAATACCTTGATTATCAAGTAACACATCGATATGCCAATGGCCGGAAAACATATTTGTATAATGCGGTCTAAATATTTCTAAAATTTCACGCTGGTTCTGCCAGGTCTTGCTCGGTTCGTGAAAAAAGACCAACAATGGGCTATCTTTTCGATAGGATAAATCTTCTTTTAACCACTTAACCTGTTCATCGGGCAATCTATAAAATTCCCGTTCTCCGTAAAAATCATTGGGGTCTAAAACGATACAATGATAAATTCCCCAATCGAAAGAATAATAGGTCGGTCCAAAATAAGATTGATACATGGTCTTATCATATCCCCACGAATCAATAGAATCCTGTTTCACATTGATTCCCACGATATCATGGTTTCCCAATGTGTGAAAAATAGGTGATTCACAATGACTGATAATTCGGGAATAAATATCAAACCACTCTTTTGCCTGATTAACAGATACCTCATTACCTTTTAAAATCATATCTCCGGTAGCAATCACAAAATCGGGATTAATTTGATTTATTTCCTCAATGGCCTGGATAATCATCTTCTGATGTTCTTCAACGGAGTCTACATGATGGTCAGTGATATGGACAAAAATAAATTGTTTTTTATGCTTTTCCGGCGAAAATTGTAGGCCAAATAGATAGTTGCCCTTGTCAATACTTTGATACCAATCCCCTGTTGCAATATAATCAGAAGGGACAGTAACAAATACAAAATATCCCTCGTTTGGTATTTGATAATTTCCCTCCTCATCCGTTAAAGAAACGCTTAATCCATTGGAAATAGAAATTCCCGGAATACCTTTTTCACCTTCATCCCTTTCACCATTCCCATTTCTGTCTTGAAAAACGATGCCTTTTATCCAAAAGTTATCTTCAGTTTTATGACTATGGATCCCCTGTTCTATGGGAAAAATAAAACAGCCAGCTTTTTTTTCAGCAATATTCATTGTTGAGATCGTCGTAACTCGAAGTATTTTCCCCTTTTTATCCGTAATATTATAGATGGTTGCCGAAGCAGTTAATAATGATAAGAGCAGGACAGTTAGTAATAACATGATTAGAACAAAACATTTATTTTTCATTTCCAACCCTCCCTTTTATAATAAAAAAGACAAAGCAGAAAATAATCGTGTTATTCTCTTACTCTGTCTTTTTTACCTGAAAGATTCTTTTTAAAGCAATAGGTAGTATTTTCACGGTTAACTCTATAAGGCGCTTCCTAAAAATCAGAGATTGCCCTTTGGTGTTCTTTTAAATGAAGCTCTCCAGAGGCCATCCTAACAATATTCCTTTTGCCTGAAATTTTGGATACTTCTATTATCTTGCTTCTGTGGCTCTTTTTCTTTCAAAGAAAGAAAAAATCTCTCCTGTTATTTTCGTAACGATTCCATTATTTTTTTATCATCAATTTAGTATTTGATCATAAAACAGTCCTTTGATAATTTTTACAACAGTTTTTTAATATCCCCTTCAACACGATGCAGATCACTTTCCATGACATTCACCGGATAATTTTGAAAAACATCCAAATCCTTTAAGCCCGTTCCGGTCAACATCAGGATAACGGTTGCATTCTTTTCAATTTTACCTGCTTCACGTAATTTTTTCACCGCAAAAAGACTGGTAGCTGAAGCCGGCTCAACAAAATAACCGGTCTCACCAAATTTTCTTTGGGAATTGAGTATTTCTTCTTCGGTTACGCTTTCAGCCAACCAATGGTATACTGCAGCTTTATGTATCAATTCGTTCCCTCCCATGGGATTACCACTGGTAATTGCTTCAGCAATCGTATGGAAATTTGAAAAAGGTATCACCTTGTTCTTGCCCTGTTGAATCGCAGAAACAATGGGGCTATTATTTTTCGCTTGGACAATAATCATTCGGGGTAATTTTTTGATAATTCCTGCTTTGTAGAGTTCCCGATACCCCTTGAATATTCCCCGAATATGTCCGCATGCAGACGTAGGCACTGCAATATAATCCGGTACATTTTTTTTCATCTGTTCAAACATCTCAAAAGCAGTCAGTTTGTATCCCTCAACTCTAACAGGGCCATTTCCCGATACAATTCTCAAATTCAATTTTTTTGCAAGTCCTAATACATGTTTTTTCATAACCGAATAATCATCGGCCTTGACCCGAATAATCTTTGCACCATGGATAAACATTGAAAAAATCTTTTCCCTGGGTACAAATTCAGGAACAAAGATAATGGCTTTGATACCGGCTTTTGCGGCATAGGCAGCAATGGAATTTCCCATATTACCGGAAGATATCGTTGCTGTCACTTGTTCCTTCATTTCTTTAGCCATATAGATACATGCCAAAGAACCTCTATCCTTAAAGCTCCAGGTAGGATTTTGCGTTTCGTTTTTTAAATACAAATCAGTGATACCGGTAAAATTCCGCAGCCTTTGGTCTGCGTGAATCAAAGGCGTATTTCCTTTGCCCAAATGTAGTTCAGGATCCATTCTGCTGAACGGAAGAAAATCGAGATACCTTTGCCATAAATTTTCCCCCGGTACTATGCTTGCATTTTCGATATCCGGAATCGATACTTCTAAAGATTCACCATTTTCAGCAAATTCCTCAATTCTTTCAAAGGGATATTCAATGCCCGATAAAGTTGAAACAAGTTTTAAATCATTTTTATTTTGTTTGTTGTTTAAAAAATCCAAATGGTTATGTCTCCTTTCCCGATTTTTATTAATAATACCTTATCTGATATTTATTATACCTTATTTTTACCAGCTTTTATTTTTCAATGACATGATTTTATTTGTTGCTTTCAATCCCGAGCCGGTTAATACAATCACTGTAGACTCCTCTGATTTTATCAGTCCTTTTTGAGATATTTGATAAAAACCTGCAGTGGCTGCAGCACTGGTAGGCTCGATGTAAAACCCACATCTTGCAATTTTTTGCAGGCTCTCCCAAATTTCTTTCTCTCCCACCGCAACGACAGCTCCCTTACTCTCCCTTATTGCTGAAAGAACCTTTCTACCTCGAATAGGAATAGCTGAGCTGATTCCTTCGGCAACGGTCTCCTTCTTTTGAATAGGGACAGGTTCTGTTAATCCTTTTTGAAAAGCAAGGGAAAGAGGATTACAATTTTCTGATTGAACAGCAAAAATCCGAGGTAATTTTTTTATTGCGCCTGCTGTTTTTAATTCATTAAAACCCATATGGCACCCCAGCACCAAACTTCCCTGTCCTGCAGGAACCACAATATTATCCGGCACTTGCCAATTCATCTGCTCCCAAATTTCAAAAGCTATCGTTTTAACACCCTGAAGAAAATAAGGATTCCAATTATGACTGGCATAATAAGATTCATGGGCAGCCGTCTTAACTGCAGCAGCCGTGTCTTCCCTGCTCCCGGAAATTCTTCTGACTTTTGCCCCATACATTTCAATTTGAACGACCTTGCCCGCAGATGTATAATCCGGAACAAAGATTTCACAGGCGATGTCCGATAATGCACAATAAGCAGCCAAAGATGCACCGGCATTACCGGAAGAATCTTCCACAACTTTCTTAACCTTATGTTCTTTTAGCTTACTGACAAAGAATGCAGTCCCCCTATCCTTGTAAGAACCGGAAGGGGAAATAAAATCCAATTTGAACAAAACTTTCTGACCTTCAAACAAAGCAGAAACCAAAGGAGTAGTCCCCTCACCCAGACTAACAATCCTGCTCATATGTTTGACAGGTAATGCTTCAAGGTAACGCCAAATCGTATTAACCCTCTTCTTAATCTTTTCTTTGGGAAAAGAAGGCTGTATTGTGGGCACATAATCAAAGGGCTCTCCGCAGTTACAACGCCATTGCTGCGTATCCTCCGAAAATGAATTTTTGCATTTTCTGCAATAGAACATATTTTATCATCCTGCCTTTCAAAATTGATTAAATGTTTATTCTAATCTTTTTTCCAAGGTTATTTACAAACTTTTCTTGCAAAGTAAATAGTTTAGTGTGATAAATTTCCACTGTTTCTCACATTGAAAAATCTAAAGCTGTTGTTACTTAATACTAACATTTTTTCTTTCTATGACCAACTGAAATAAAACAAAGAAAACATAACCTGCCAGGCTCAACCATCCTAACCAATCACCTAATTGAACCAGCAGGGTATGATCTTCGCCGAGAGGTACATCCATAACCAGCGTTAACCGTTCACCGTCAGGATTGAGTTTCAGCGTCAGTAACCGGCCATAGGGATCTATAATAGCCGAACTATAGGCTACCCCATTATAAATCACTGAAACGCGATTTTCGACTGCACGAAAAACATTGTTTGCCCATAATTGCTCTCCTACTCCGCCAAATTCCCGGGTTGCAGTGGCAATCATCTGTGCCCCATTGCGCGTCAGTTTTCGCGCAACATCCGTATAATTGGCATCATGACAAATCATGGTAGCTAAACGACCGACAGCCGTGTCATATACCGGATAAACGCCCGCAGTGGGTGTCCGGGGTTCACCAAATGCATGGTTTTTACCATAAACATCCAGGAATTCTCCTGAAGGATTCAATACAACGGCTTCATTGCGAAATTCATTTTCGTTGGAGACCACATAGGTAACAAACAGGTAGACACCAGTATCAGTTGCCAGGGATTTTAAGTCTTCAGTATGTTCTATTTGAGGATCAAAGGCCAGTCCCATCTCAGGGGTAAAGATAACCTCTGCTCCTTGTGCAACCGCTTCCTGGACTTGTTCAGTAAATACCTGGAAACGTTGCTCGCTTGATGTTTCCACATCAACATGCGCTGCCTGTGGGAAATTCGGCTGCAATACGGCTACACGTATGGTAGATGCATCTTCCGGAGCAGAAAATAAAATAAAAAAGCTCAAACCAATCCAGAACGTCACAATTCCTATGCTGATTCCCAACCATCTTTTAGTAGAACGAAAATTGATCATCACAATATCCTTTAATGGCCATCGACGGTCAAAACAAGCAAGTGCCCAATAGGCAATGGTAAAATTTACCAGTAATATCAACAGATTTAATCCATAAATACTAAAGATAGAAACTGGTTGAATAAGCCAGGGCTGTTTTGCCTGGGTATACCCTACAAACGCATTGGTCGCCAGTAGAGGAATGAAAGTACGAATCATTTCGAATCCTACCCAGCTGATGACTCCCTGCAGTATAAACCAGCGATATCGGGTCAATTCATGAAATTTACGCTCTTTATGTAGAAAAAAAGTGATAACAGCAATCCATACACCCAAATATTTAAAGAAAAATCCTGCTTCATCACCAAAAATCCTTGCCAGATAAGGACCCAGCCAAAACAATAAGGCAATTGAAAAGGATAAACTCTCCCATCTATGAGGGAATAAACGATGTTGGGCAATGATATAAGGAACAAAGGCAACCCAGATCAACGGCCAGATACCATACGGAGAGAAAGAAAGCAACAATAAAATACCACTCATAGCAGACAGCATGACTCCCAAAATAAAATGTGCAGGCTTTAAATTCTGATAATTTTTTTCAGAAAGCACCGACATTTTCAAATCCTCCTTTTTGAGAAATTTACCGCCAAAGCAATACAATATCATCTTCTATAGCATAAATAATTCTTCTATGAAAATAAGTATAATCCCTTTTATTTAATCACCACATTCAACTATTTAAATTGAAAGAAATACCACTTATAGAAATAGTTTAAAGATATAAGAATACCTCCTTTTTCTTAGTATAAAGTACTCATATAATCAATGATTTTTAAAAACATTTCTCCATTGCTGACAAGAGATATTTTTACTTGTACAATAAATTTTTACCCCCGATATAAGTGCAATAACCTTAGTTAAAAGACTTTATGAATTTGTTACATTTTATAGTATAATGATTTAAATTGTTTTAGCTTGAGGAGAAGTAAAAATTCCGGATGAAAAGTTTAAAATATAAAGTCAAAATATTTTTCATTTTATTTATATCAATTTTGATTATCGGTACAGTCAGCTTTTCTACGATAGAAAACATATCCATCACCGATTCTTTTTATTTTACCATAGCAACCATTTCCACGGTTGGATATGGAGATGTTCATCCAACAACCGAAGCCGGGAAAATGCTGGCAGTCTTCATTATTATTCTGGGTGTTGGCGCATTTCTTGGCATCATAGCTAATTCGGTAGAAATTATGCTGAGCATCAGAGAGAAAAAACACAGAAACAAAAAATTAAATATGCTTATTGGCGTTTTTTTTAGCGAGGTAGGCACCGAACTAATTACCCATTTATCCGGTTTTGACCAAGAGCTGAAAAAGGTAAGAAAAGAACTTATCATTGATATTGACTGTTCCGGACAACACTTTGATTTACTCCGTAAAAAATTGAAAAAATACCACTATCACATTGATATCGATAAATCAAAATTACCGCAATTACGCAAATTCCTTATAGAAAGAAGAGATTTTTTATTACGTTTATTAGAAAATTCACGTATATTGGAGCACGAAACTTTTTCAGAATTATTGTTGGCAGTATTTCATCTGGCTGAAGAATTAGAACATCGGCATCGAATCAGTCAATTGCCGGAAGAGGATTTAAACCATTTATCCAATGATACTGAAAGGGTATATAAGCTACTTGTTTTTCGGTGGCTGGATTACATGCAGCATTTAAAAAAGAATTACCCCTATTTATTCTCATTGGCAATTCGTATCAATCCCTTTAATCCGGATGCTTCACCGATTGTTTGTAAATCATAACAAGCTATCAAACCAAGAGGGCCAGGTCGCAATATTTGACTTATAAATTCTGATTATGTCAAACATTGCGACCTGGCCCTCTTTTATACTAAATTAAAAATTTTCCGTCTTTATAAATCAGCTCATCATCGGCATAAATCTCTCCACCTTTTTTCATATCACAAAGCATGTCCCAATGGATAGCAGATTTATTCTTCCCTAATGATTCAGGGAGAGACAGGCCTAATGCAAGGTGAACCGTTCCACCGATTTTCTCATCAAACAGCATATGCCGGGTGAACCGCTGGATATTATAGTTGGTTCCCACGGCAATTTCACCCACATAACTTGCACCTTCATCAGTTTCAAGTAATTGTTTTAGTAATCCTTCACCCTTTTTTGCAGTTGCTTCGACAACTTTTCCTTTTTTAAAAGTCAAACGGATATCTTCGATTTCTCTTCCACCGTAGATTCCTGGAAAACTAAACCGGATATGACCCTCCATGCTATCTTCTATAGGACCGGTAAAGACTTCCCCATCGGGGAAATTAACCTTTCCGCAACAATTGATCCATTTTCGGCCTTCAATTGACATGTTCAAATCGGTATCTTTAGAAACAATCCTAAGGTGTTTTTTCGCATCCAAAAACCTGCATAACTGCTCCTGCTTCATTTCAATTTTTTCCCATTCAATCACCGGGTCTTCTTTGTCAATATAGCCTGCACCAAAAACAAAATCTTCATATTCTTCGAGTGACATATTTGCTTCCTGTGCATTGGCTTGATTTGGAAACATAGTAGAGCAATAGCGAAGCTCTTTTTTTGCAACTCTTTCCATAAACATCTGGTTGAGTTCACTCAAACCCTGAGCGGATAATTTTAATTTTTCGGGATTCACATTGGTCAACATTCTGGTATTTGAACCCCCAAAAAAAGATAAAATGACATCGACCGAACCAAAGAGCGCTTTAACACTATCAGGAACATATTTTACCTGTTCTTCACTACCCCTTTTTAACAAGACCTCTTTTGCCTCATCAGAATTGATGACAATCTGAGGAAGGGCTCCCTGTATAATGGCAATCCGGTAACATTCTTTCACCAATGGCAATGTAGTGATATCTCCGATAATCGCTAGTTTCTCTCCTTTTTTAATGTTGAGTGAATATTCCAAAAGAACCTCTGCCAGTTTTTTAATTCTATTATCCATGTTTTACCTCCTCAAATATTGATCAATTTTTTCCATTTCCACATCCAAAATCAATACACTAATCTATAAGTTCCAATAATGAATCAGCCACATAAATGTCCAGCTTTTCCAATTTTTCCCGGCTGTTATGACCATTGGCAATCAGCTGGCAATCACTGCCAATATGTTTGGAAACAATGAAATCGTGAACCGTATCCCCTATCAAAAGAACTTCCCCGGGATTTACATGTAAACCGGATATCCATTTTTTTCCCCGTTCGATTTTACTTTCGGCATAGTGATTATCCAATCCAATGATCTTACAAAAGAAAGGTTCAATCTTATAATATTTTATTTTTTCTATGAGAACATCTTCTTTTGAAGCCGATAAAATAGATTGGGATAGTCCTAAATCCTTTATCTTTTGCAATATATTTTTAGTTTCGGCAAACAGCTTGCACTCATTAAAACGGTCATAGTATTCACCGATGAATTCAACCGTAAGATCTTCAAATGACTCCCGGGAAAAATCAAATCCCAACTTTATATAATATTTGGTTACCGGAAAATCAAATAATTCCCTATAGTTTTTTGAATCAATTCCGGGCAGGTGACGTTTTTTTAACATCTTATTCATGATTTCCACCACTAACCAGACGTCATCCACCAGGGTGCCGTTCCAATCCCAAATAATATGTTTATAGTTACTGATTTTCTTAATCATCATTTACCCTCATAATGAGTTAGTAGAATCATTATAACTATCCAAATAAAAATAGGCAAATTAAACGAACAGTAAACTTTAACTAAAAATCTTTCCTGGCGATTCCTTTAAAAATTTAATATTTTCTAATTGATAGTAAAAGCATTTAAATATATTTTATCTAAATCAGCGTAAAATAAAAATAAATAGTGTACCCTTTATCACACAGCTATCACAATTCCGCTGCATAATAATGAAAATACTACTTTAGTAAAAAGAGGTTGATTGTTATGAAAAAGAATATTATTGTGCTTATTATTATCATGCTGCTTTGTACTACGTGCGCATCATATGCTTATGAATCCCATGTCGGTCCTGCAGGTGTCGTCTATTACGATACAAATGAAGCATATGGGGGATATACGCTTTTTGCAACCCGGGGAAAAAGCTATCTCATTGATATGGAAGGAAATCTTATCAACACATGGCCAATAGGAACAAATCCGCGTTTTTTAAGCAATGGAAATTTACTGGATGCCTCAAAAGACGACCCTTCGGGCTATGAAGGTTTTATAGAAATGGATTGGGAGGGAAATATTATTTGGAAATATCAGGAAATCCGGGAAGATTATTTCCCTCACCATGATTTTATTCGTATTAATAATAAAGCCTTGAATGAAGCAACGACACTCTATATTGCAAATCGTAATTTGACACATGAACAATGTATTGAAGCCGGGTGCAATCCTGAAAACGGACCCTATCATGATACTCAAATGGATGCCGTCATAGAAGTCGACATGCAAGGCAATATTGTATGGGAATGGTGGTTTTTCAATCATTTGATTCAGGATAGTGTTCCGGATAAAGATAATTATGTAGGCAGCAAAACGATTTCTGATTATCCGGGAAAACTCAATATTAATCTTCCGGGCCGACCGGTTAAAAAAGACTGGCTGCATATCAATTCACTGGATTACAATTCTAAAACAGGACATATTGTATTGAATAGTGTACAGGGAGAACTTTATATTATCGACCATGATGGCACATTTGAAGCAAATCATCCTGAAAAAAGTTTTTCTATGGCAGCAGGAGATGCCGGTGATTTTCTCTACCGATTCGGAGACCCATCAAGATACGGACAAGGAGAATCCCCTACTATAATGGAAGACTGGACAAAATCAACGAGCGGGCAGAAACAAATAGGAGGTAGTCATGATGTTCAATTTATTGATGAAGGACTCCCCGGAGCAGGTAATCTGCTAGTATTTAACAATGGTCAATATCTTTTTGAACGTACACCTCAATCTTATGTCATGGAAATCAATCCCTATCTATCCGGAAACGGCATGAACGACAAATATGTGAATCCACCCGATGCCGGATATGGAAAATTGACATTTGATAAAGATACCCATAAGGAGACACGTGATTTATCCAACCAGGTCACGTGGATGTATTATTCCAAAAGCAATCAAAGTTTTTTCAGTCATATTGGCTCAGGCGCACAAAGATTGAAAAACGGGAATACATTGATATGCGCCATGACCGAAGGTCATATTTTTGAAGTGGATTCAGAAGGTAATGTGGTATGGGAATTTATTAATCCTATAGGAAGTGAAGGACCACAGGAAATGATTAAAGATGAACTGCCCATGACACGGGCTATGTTCCGCGCCTATCGATATAGTGCAGACCATCCGGCGTTGGCAGGACAAAAACTTACTCCCTTGGGATTAATAACAGAAATTGAAATTGACACCGGTAAAGCGAAAAATAATGAAATCGAAAAGAGCATAAAACAATCATCCATTCACCCTGAAGGCTTTGTTAATATACCTACCGGAAGTTTTGAAATGGGAGACCATTTCGATTTGAGTCAGGGTGATCATGGAGACAATAATTCAGATGAATTACCCCTGCATACCGTTAGGCTGGATTCATTTTCCATGAGTGCTTATGAGATTACCAATAACCAATTCTGCACATTTTTAAATTCTGCATTAAAAAAAGGCGCTATTAGCGCAAAAAACGGAATCATTTTTGATAGGGAAAGCGGCAAAAAGCTTCTCTTAACCAACCAGGCCAGTGAGTATAGTTCTATTATCTATAAGGATCACGAATTTGAAGTCAATGATTTTAGGGGAGAGCATCCGGTAGTCTGTGTCATGTGGGAAGGAGCGGCAGATTATTGCAATTATTTAAGTGAACAGGTAGGGCTACCACCACTTTATAACCTAAAAGACGGCACTTGTGATATTGGCCAAAATGGATTTCGCCTACCTACAGAAGCAGAATGGGAATATGCTGCCTACGGCAATGATAAACGGGGTTACAGGTTATTTCCCTGGGGAGATGATGATGACCCACTTCGTGCCAATTGGCCTAATTCTCAAGACCCGTATGAAATCGGACAATTACCCTACACTACACCTATCGGTTTTTTTGATGGAAGTCTAAAAAATAAAAATGATTATAACTGGCCTGATTCAATGGACACTTTTCAATCGCATAATGGTTCTAATGAATACGGATTGTATGATATGTCCGGAAATGTATGGGAATGGTGTCATGATTGGTATAACAGAGATTATTATAAAAACAGTCCTTCAGAAAATCCGACCGGACCTGAAACCGGCAGCCGTATGCCCGACGGAGAAAGCTGGCATACATTGCGCAGCGGAAACTGGTATAACGGTGAATGGGGACATTCCCGAGCTTCCAACCGCAATCCCTCCTACTACAGAGGGCCTCAGGATCCTGACCATCCTTATTACCATATAGGATTCCGTCCTGTATTTATAGAAAATAGTACGATGACAAAAACTGAAAAAGGTCAAATAAACAAAGAGGAACAAAAAAAGGAACAACCCCGTAAACAGGAAAAAAGAATACCTCAGGATAAAGATGAAAATCAAACGAAAAAGCAAGATAACAGACTATCCGAAGATGGCAAATCTGAAAAAATGCAGGATAGAAAACAAAATCAGCCGATAGCCCAAGAAAAAAGGAAAGGTCAAAAAGTGAATCAACCGGAACCGGAAAGAACAAAAAAACAAGGCAATCAGGAACGCAAAAAATCATCCTATTCCGTTCAATCCGAAACGGGACTTCTTCTGAATACTGACTCAGCAAGCCCGGGATATACCCTTTTTGCTCCCAAACATTTTACAAAAACCTATCTCATGGATAATGAAGGATTCATTGTGAAAACATGGGAAAGCAATTATGAACCTGGACAATCGGTTTATTTATTAGAAAACGGACACCTGCTCAGAGCATGTTTTGTCAAAGGCGGCAGTAAGATCTTTGGAGGCGGCGGTGACGGAGGACGTGTAGAAGAATACGATGAAAAAGGCCAACTGATTTGGGGATTTGATTATAATAATGAAGAACACTTCTCCCATCACGATATCGAACCTTTACCCAATGGTAATATTTTAATGATAGTATGGGATTATATGAGTGAACAGGGAGCTTTGAAGGCAGGAAGAAAACCAGACATGTTACCCGATAAAGCCTTATGGCCAGATAGCGTCATAGAAGTAAAACCGAACTATCCCGACGGTGGTGAAATTGTCTGGGAATGGCATGTCCGCGACCATCTGATTCAGGATTATGATGCATCAAGAGATAATTATGGAAATATAAAAACTCATCCCGAATTAATAGACATTAATTATTGGGCTGAAACAGGAAGTCCGGCACATGCCAACTGGAACCATATGAACTCCATTGATTATAATGAAGAACTCGACCAAATTATGCTTAGTGTACGCGGTTTTTCTGAATTGTGGATTATTGACCACAGTACCACGACCAAAGAAGCTGCTACGGGAAATGGCGGCCAATACGGAAAAGGTGGAGACTTACTTTATCGATGGGGAAATCCGAATGCCTACCAGGCAGGTGACATCGATGATCAGCAATTATTTCAACAGCATGATACCCAGTGGATTGAAAACGGTCTTCCCGGTGAAGGAAATATTCTGATATTCAATAATGGACCAAGTCGTCCCGATGGCAATTATTCAACCATAGAAGAAATGGTACCGGAAATAAATTTAGACGGCAGCTACAAGATATCAAATGGTGTTTTTGGTCCGAAAGAAGCAATATGGTCCTATCAGGCAGAGCCAAAAGAAAATTTCTATTCCGGTGAAATATCCGGTGTCCAAAGACTTCCTAATGGCAACACGCTGATTTGTAGCGGAATAAACGGCATTTTCTTTGAAGTAAATCCCAACGGTAAAACAGTTTGGAAATATACAAATCCTGTTACCGACCAATTAGGGAATGCTATCACACTGGACGATCGGGGACACCCGATGAATGCCGTCTTCAAAGTGCATCGCTACGAGAAGGACTACGCAGGAATTCATGCCCTGGAACTTGAATCCGGCCGGCAGCTCCCTGAAGCAACACCGGGAGCACAGGGAAGTACTGAAATGAAATCAAATAAAGAAAAAAATAGCTGGGAACAAAAATCCAAACAGAATCAAGATGATAACAAAAAAAATCCTAAGCAGAATAAAAATGAATCCGGAGAAAATTTAAGACAGAATCCAAAAGACTCTGAAAGATATATCAGTCATGAAGACGGTACAGTAACTGATACACAAACAGGGTTGATGTGGCAGGAAAAAGAAGTGTATGATATAAGTCTGGAACAGGCAGAACAAGCAGCCGACAATCTATCGCTGGCAGGTTACAACGATTGGCGCATGCCAACAGTGACGGAACTTTTATCTGTTGTAGATGCTGATTTGAATAAACCTCCTTTTGAAAGTATTCTGGGAACCTCTAAATCGGAATATTTTTGGAGCGTTGAGCGTGTATCGGGAAATAGCCGCAAGACATGGGTATTGAATGCCGGAGGAGGAATCGGAGATAAAAATCCCGAGGAAAGTCATGCATCAGGCGGAGATAAAATATATTCCCTGAAATGCGTCAGAGGCAATTTACATGTTCCGGATACAAGGTTTGCAGAAAATGGAGACGGCACGGTAACCGACCATTTTACAGGATTGATATGGCTGCAAAAATCTGCAGGAAAAATGGATTTACAAAATGCACAAACCTATGCAGAATCCCTTTCCCTGGGAGGATACAATAACTGGCGTCTTCCTGACATGACCGAACTTGCCATGCTATGTGATCGCAAACAAACCAATCCGGCACTTGATCATGATATCTTCGCCTCCATTACTAATGGAAAATATTGGACAGCCTCACCTCTAGCCGGTCATAATGATAAACAATGGTATGTAGATCTATCAAAAGGAATGTCCGGTTATGAAAGCTTAGATTCCGGACTATACGTCCTTTGTGTACGTTCAAAATAATAACAACGAGGAAGATATAATGAAAAAAATAGTTTATAGTTTAATCTTACTGTTTCTAATTCTCCCGGGGTGTTTTATTCATTCCGGGAACTTATGCCAGGCTTTTGCCTTTAATGAAAAGGAATTTGACGGATATATCATATTAGGCCGTCCCACTGATACAGGAATAACCGCACGTATCATTGCCTCAAATCCAACGACTATCTTTCTGGAATATGGTAAAGAATCTGGTCATTATACCCATAAAACCGAACAATTTTTAGCAAGTCGGAAAGAACCGGCAAGCATCACAATAGATGGATTGGATGAAGGGTGTAAATATTATTATCGATTATGTTTTACATTAGAAAATTTAGATGAAATGGCCTACACCAAAGCATATTCCTTTACCACTGCACGTCCTGAGGGAGAATCCTTTACTTTTGCCATACAGTCCGATTCCCATCTTTTAAACAAAGCAGATAAAGGGTTTTATCAGAAAGTCATGGAAAATATTGCAACAAAACAACCGGATTTTTTCTTTGATTTAGGCGATACCTTTTTAAACGACAAGGACTTGAATGCCTCTTTTGACACCATTAATGATATAACCTATGAACAAGTTCCTTTTTTCAGCACAGCAGCAAAATATTCTCCACTTTTTCTGGTCATCGGCAATCATGAAGGTGAATATGGTTATCTTTTAGATGGAACAGCGGAAAATATGCCTGTTCATGCTACCCTTTCCCGCAAACAATATTTCCCCAACCCTGTCCCCAATGATTTTTACAGCGGGAATCCTTCAAACGAAGATTTCATCGGACAGCCGGAAGATTACTATGCTTTCACCTGGGGAGATGCCCTTTTTGTAGCTCTCGATCCCTACCGTTATACTATGAAAGACCCTAAGCAAAGCAGAGACAGCTGGGATTGGACCCTGGGAGAAACGCAGTATCAATGGTTAAAAAATACTTTGGAAACCAGTGAAGCAAAATATAAATTCGTATTTGTCCATCACGCCATCGGAAATATCCGTGGCGGGGCCAAAATAGCAAATCTTTACGAGTGGGGCGGATGTAATACTAAAGGAAGCTGGTTTTTTGATAAAAAAAGACCGGGCTGGGATAAGCCAATACACCAGTTGATGGTCGATAATCATGTGACCATCTTCTTTCAGGGGCATGACCATATCTTTGCCCGGGAAAATGTGGACGGTGTTATCTATCAAACCATGCCCAAACCCGCAGAAATCATTCCTGACCAGGAATGCAACCTTCAATATTACGAAAATGCTGATACACAAATCAATTCCGGCTATCTTGAAGTTCGCGTCAGTCCTGAAGAGGTACAAGTCGATTATATTCGTCTGGTCGTAGCCGGACAGCCAGACAATCCGGATACCGGAATTGTTTATTCATACAAGATGAGTAAATCCGGTGAATTCGATGTTTTAAAAAGCACGGATGACCGTGACGCCTTTGCGGCCTATTCTGTTTACGATCCTGTAAAAAATAAAGACAATAAGAAAGGACAAAAAAAGAAACAAGATGACCGGGAAAATAAAAATATAAAGAAAAAAAATAACAAAGAATCCAAAAATGTACCCATAGAATTATCAGAAGACATTTATGATAAAACAT